>CDZY01051392.1_pt1 | contig 91514 bp, 83 predicted proteins | sample 557671 | NCBI WGS metagenome assembly CDZY01 (sample SAMEA3182091, study PRJEB8094) | gut metagenome | biome: human; feature: gut; material: Stool; isolation source: human stools | place: Canada | collected 2013-03-11
GTAGGCATTAACGAAGATAAACTCATGCAAACCATTCAGGAAAATGATACCAATACCATTACAACCGCTGAATCTGTTCACGATATCATTACTGTAAATAATAGCATGGAAGGTCAGGAAGACGGTAAGAATTATCAAATCGGTATCAATGAGGACGCTCTGAAGGGCTATATCAAGGAAACTGCACAGGATACCGATACTGTTACTACCGTAGAATCTAAAACCAATATGCTGAAAATCACCGATGAAGGCACCGATGGAAACCATGCGTATAAGGTTGATATTAACGGCGATCAGTTAGGTGATTTTGTACAGCAATATGATACTAACACCGTTACTACCGCACAGGATGACGGCAATGGTTATGTAAATGTTACCGAAATGGTTGATGATAATGGTAATTATAATTATACTGTAGGCATTAACGAAGATAAACTCATGCAAACCATTCAGGAAAATGATACCAATACCATTACTACTGCGCAGGCTGACGGCAACGGTTATGTAAATGTTACCGAAATGGTTGATGATAACGGTAATTACAATTACACCGTAGGCATTAACGAAGATAAGCTCATCCAGACCATTCAGGAAAATGATACTAATACTATCACTACCGCAGAATCCGGTCATGCTATCATTACTGTAAATGACAGCGTGGGCGGTGGCGATTTGGATGATAAGAATTATGTAATCGGTATTGATGAAGATGCTTTGAAGGGCTTCATTCAGGAAAACACCCAGGATACCAATACCGTTACTACCGTTGCTGTAAATACCAATATCCTGACGATTGAAGATAATGGTGAAGACGGCAACCATGCATATGAGCTTGGCATTAATAGCGAACAGCTGGGCGATTTTGTTAAGCAGTATGATACTAACACCATTACTACCGCGCAGGACGATGGCAATGGTTATGTAAATGTTGCTGAAGCTGTTGATGCAGACGGTAACTACAAATACACTGTAGGCTTTGATGAAGGCAAGCTCATTAACACCATCAAAGAAAACGACACCAACACCGTTACTACCGTAGCGGATGATGGTAAAGGTTATATCGGAGTAACCGACGCAATGGATACTGACGGCAATCATAACTACACCGTAGCATTTGATGAAGGCAAGCTGATTCAGACCATTGAAGCGAAGGATAAGTTCGTTAACGGCGGCAACATCGGTGCAGACGGCAAAATTACTCTTAATGTAAGAAACGGCGAAGATGTTAAGCTGGAAGGCCAACTGAAGGATGCACAGCTGACTGAAATTGCGAGAGATACGGAAGCCGGAACTGCTACTTTGGTAGTAAAAGACGGTTACACCAATGAAGAAGTACGCAGACTGACGATTGACGATATCGCCAGCAAGGCACAAAATGATAGAGAGCATGCCGAATTCAGAGAGCATTTTAATGAACTCGATTATCGTGTTGACAACCTCGGCAGCCGCGTTGACAAGGTTGGTGCCGGTGCTGCCGCTCTCGCAGCGCTGCACCCGATGGATTTTGATCCTGATGACAAGCTGACCTTTGCTGCAGGCTATGGCAACTACAAGGGCAAAAATGCTGCTGCGGTAGGCGCGTTCTACCGTCCGGATGAAAAGGTTATGCTGAGTGTAGGCGGAACCTTCGGCAACGGCGAGAACATGGTGAATGCAGGCATCTCCTTCTCCCTGGACCGTACCGCACGCGTAAGCAATTCCCGTACAGCGATGGCTAAGGAAATCGTGGACCTGAGAGCGAATGTAGCTAACCTTACCGCACTGGTAGGTCAGCTGACCGCAGGCATGGGCGGCACGATTGAGATGGACAGAATGAAGCTCTTCCCAGATGTTCCCGAAAACCACTGGGCTTACGAATACATCGGCCGTCTGGCGGCAGCAGGCATCGTTGAGGGTTATCCTGACGGCATGTTCAACGGCAACCGCATGATGAGCCGCTACGAATTCGCAGCAATGCTGTACAGAGCGCTTGAAAAAGGCGTGAAGCTGGATCACAAGCTGGTTCGTGAATTTGAACCTGAAATGGGCCGCATCCATGTTGCCCGTATCTCCGGTGCGGATGGCGACAGAGGCAAGATTGAACGTGTACGCGTATACGGCGGCGACAATCGTGACCACTACGGCAGCAAGCTGAAATGAAAATGCAGACAGCTGCATACTCCAAAACTAAATAAACAAACACTCCCTTTTCTATAATTAAAAGAGGAGAACACCTAGTCCTTTACAGGATAAAAGGTGTTCTCCTCTTACTTTGTTTTACATAGTGTTTTGTTTAATCCCAGCGCTTGAGCATGTCCTCAATAATTTCCTTATTGGTTTTGCGGCGCTTCTTCTCGTAGTTACGGAAGTTGTTATCTCTGTGGTCGGTGGAGTAGTCGGCGTAGTCGAAGTCATCGTAGCTGCGTTCGTAGCTACGGTTGTAGTCGCCGTGGCCATCGTCTAGGGAGAGGGGGATTTGTTTTGTGTAGGTATAGGATTGTGTGTACATGATTGACCTCATAGATTTTGGAAGAATTGGCTTTGCAATTAATATATCCTTACGCTTGGCTTTCGAGAGAGCCTCTCCTTGGGGAGAGGTGGCATCGCAAAGCGATGACGGAGAGGGGATTCCTCTAAAGCAACGTTGCTGGCTTTCCCCTCTCAGTCACCCTGTCGGGTGACTGCTCCCCCCTAGGGGAGCCTTCTCTTGTCCTATTGGTAATTCATCTTGCCTCTCTAATGAAGACATTGCAGTTTGCGAGTCGTTTTCTTCTTCCCGTTTTCTATTACATATAATTATGCTCTTTTACATGGTCGGAGTGCAGCAGCTGCTCTGCTTTTTCACTCAGCGGTTTTTCCAGGAAGTCCTTATAGAGCTCCTGTACATCCGGATTGTTGTGGGACTGGCGCATAGGACGGTTGCTGTCGATGGCATAGAGCTTATTGCCCAGTACATCGGCACGCTCTTCGCCGTCGTGAATCGGCTGACCGCCGCCGCCAACACAGCCGCCGGGGCAGGCCATAACTTCCACAAAGTCATAATGAACCTTGCCTGCTTTGAGCTCGTCAAGCAGCTTGCCTGCATTACCCAGACCGCTTACCGTGCAGGTGCGCAGAGTTGCACCGCCAAGGGTGAATTCGCGTACCTTGCGGCCTTCCGTGCCGCGGACGTCGGTGAAGGCATCTTCAGGAGCTTCCTTGCCTTCGATTACATGGTAGGCAGTACGCAGTGCTGCTTCCATTACGCCGCCGCTGGCACCGAAGATAACTCCGGCGCCGGTGCTCTGGCCCAGCGGATTATCAAAGGGCAGTTCACCCAGCATTGCCGGGTTGATGTGCTCGGCACGCAGCAGGCGGATAAGCTCGCGGGTGGTGAGTACGATATCTACATCATGGGTGCCGCTGCTGCGCATAGAGAAGAGTGCGGCCTCGCGTTTTTTGGAAACGCAGGGCATGATGGAAATAGAGCAGATTTCCTTCGGCTTCAGGCCCTTCTTCTGTGCAAAATAAGATTTTGCCAGCGCACCGAAAATCTGTTGCGGAGATTTGGTGGTGGAAAGGTTAGGCACGAAGTACGGATGAGTTTTGTTTACATAGCTTACCCAGCCGGGGCAGCAGGAGGTGAACATCGGCCAGCTGTGGTCCTGCGGCTTTTGCAGATGCTCTAATAGCTCGCTTGCTTCCTCCATGATGGTAACGTCGGCAGCATAGCAGGTGTCGAAAACATAGTCGAAGCCAATCTTCTTCAGTGCGGCAACCATGCGGCCTTCGGTTGCCAGCTCGGGCGGCAGGTTGAAGGCTTCGGCCCAGGCGGTGCGTACTGCAGGCGCAACCTGCACTACAGTTACCTTGCTGGTGTCAGCCAGTACGTCATAAATTTTGGGAACGTCGTTACGCTCCTTCAGCGCGCCAACGGGGCAGTGGGTGATACACTGACCGCAGAGGCTGCAGTCACTGTCCTCAATGGAAACATTGCCGGCAACGTCTACGGTTGTACGTGAGCCGGTGTTCTGTACGTCCCAGATATGCAGCTTTTGCACCTTGTCACAAATCTGGACGCAGCGCATGCATTTGATGCATTTTTTGGAATCGCGAATCAGCGGGAACTCCTGGTTCCAGGGAGTGTCAACAACATCGCGCTCATAGGGAATATCGTAAATGCCCAGGTCATTAGCCAAAGTCTGCAGGCTGCAGTTGCCACTGCGCACGCAGGTAGCGCACATGCAGTCATGCTGGGATAAAATCAGCTCCACGTTGGTGCGGCGGATGCTGCGGGCCTTAGGGGAGTTGGTATAAACTACAAGTCCTTCCTGTACCGGAGTTGTGCAGGCGGTAACTACACGGTTCTGTCCCTGAATTTCAACTACGCAGACTTTGCAGGCACTGATTTCGTTGATGCCTTTAAGATAACACAGGCGGGGGATTTCGATGCCGACGGTGGCAGCAGCCTGCATGATTGTTGTTCCCTGGGGAACGGAAACTTTTTGTCCGTCGATTGTGAGGTTTACCATTTTAAGGTTCTGCCTCCTTTCAGTGTGCTGAAGCCGAATTTGTCGCAGCGCAGGCAGCGTCCTGCTTCCTGGCAGGCTTCTTGCTTGGTCATGCCGCATTCAATCGGCTCAAAGGTATGTTTACGTTCGCCTGCTTCGGTTTCGTGCATCTGGATACGGCCGCAGGGACGTTTATCGTCAATAGACGGGTCGGGAATAACTACATCACAGGAAATGGTGTGGTTATAGCCCAAATATTCATCAATATTAGCGGCAGCAACCTTACCGGCAGCAATAGCACGGATTACGGTTGCAGGACCGGTTACGCAGTCGCCACCGGCGAAGATGCCTTCATTGTTGGCAAGCTCACTGCTGGAGAGTGCGGAAATAGTACCGCGTTTGATTTTGATGCCGGCTTCTTCGAACGGACGCAGCTCAATGCCCTGACCGATAGCAACAACGATAACGTCGCAGGGAATGCGCTCCAGCTCTACGTCGGCGTGAATAGGACGTGCACGTCCCCAGGCATCGATAGGACCGATGATTTGCGGCTCAGCCCAGAGAGCAGCCACATTACCTTCTGCATCTGCTTCGATGTGGTGCGGAGCCTTCAGGCCGTACAACTCAGCGCCCTCGGCAATAGCACCTTCGATTTCCTCGGGCAGCGCGGTCATGTCGTCCTGACGACGGCGATAGGCGATGATAACCTTTTTGGCACCGAGACGGATGGAGCTGCGGGTGCAGTCCATAGCAACGTTGCCGCCGCCAATAACGACAACGGTTTTATCCTTAAAGTCAGGCATTTTTTCTTCGCCGATGTTGCGCAGCATTTCTACCGCACTGATAACACCGTGGGAATTCTCGCCTTCAATACCGATTTTCTTGTCGGTGTGGGCACCGATGGCAATATAAACTGCGTCAAATTCCTCACGCAGCTTTTCGAAGGGGATATCCCCCTCCTCGTTGCCGATTCTGGTGTTGCGATGTACTTCTACGCCGGTGGACAAAATGGCGTCCAAATCCTCCTGCAGACGTTCACGCGGGAAGCGGTAGGCAGGAATGCCGTAGCGCAGCATGCCGCCGAGCTTGCTCTTTTCTTCAAACACAACAGCATGATGTCCCATCAGCTCCAGATAGTAGGCTGCGGACATACCGCTGGGGCCGCCGCCGATGATGGCGATACGTTTGTTGGTAGCAGGCTGCTTTTCGGGCAGCGGAACGGTGTTGCTGGGCGCATTGTCGACAGCCATACGCTTCAGACCGCGGATGTTGATGGGAGCATCAATCATGCTGCGGCGGCAGCGTGCTTCACAGGGGTGCTCGCAGATAAGACCGCAGGCAGTAGGGAAGGGGTTATCCTTGCGGATGAGCTTGACAGCGTCGGCATAACGGCCTGCGCCAACTAATGCAATGTAGCCGGGGATATCAACCTGTGCCGGGCACAAAGCAACGCAGGGGATAGAATGATGAACGTTGACAGAGCATTTGCCCTTCTTTATGTGGTTAATGTAATCTTCACGGAAGCCTTCCAGACCGGCCAAAACCATTTTGGCTGCTTCGAAGCCTATGGCGCAGTCAGCGCTGTTGGCAACGTTTTGCGCGGTGCTTTCGATTAAATCCAGAGTGTGCATGTCAGCCTTGCCGGCGAGCACGTCTTCCATAAGATTCTGCAGCTGCGCGAGACCTACACGGCAGGGTACGCATTTGCCACAGGTTTGTGCGTGGCAGACTTTGAGGAACGACAGCTGCAGATCAACAGGGCACAGTCCCGGAGGGCTGGCGATGATGTGTCGTTCCAGGTCCTTGTACAAGCGCTCGACCGTAAGCTGGGCCTGGTCGGGTGTTTCGATTCTTAAACGGCTCATAATTTTCCTCCAAAAAGCATACACTAAATATATAAAGGTATAAACTATATTATACAGAAAAAAGCTGAATTTCGCAATAATAAAGAAGATAGTTTTTGTGTAACAATCTGAGCAAAACAAGCTAGCAAGCGCTTTTTTCGTCTGCTGCCGCAGCAAAGCATTCTTGCGGGGGCTATGCTTTTTTTGCCGTATTTTTTGTGTTATACTAATACTGAGCTTTTTAGCATTAATGCTGTCGGCAGAACGTTTGCATACGGCAGCTTAAAATATTGGAGGAGGTGCATTATGCAGCTTATTGCTACACATTATATCAGCCTGGCTGTAACGCTTCTGGTGACGCTGCTGCCGGGGCTTTTGGCAGCCAGAAGGGTGAAGTCTGCCGATGATTATAACGTAGGAGGCCGTAGCTCGGGCGCAGGGCTTGTCGCAGGCACGATTATCGGCACGATTGTAGGCGGCGCTGCTACCGTTGGTACGGCGCAGCTTGGCTTCAAGCTGGGGCTGACGGCCTGGTGGTTTACGCTTGGCAGCGGCATTGCGCTATTGCTGATGGCGGCGTTTTATGCTGTGCCCTTGCGCCGCAGCTCACTGACCACAGTAGCGGAGTATCTCGTTACGGATTACGGCAAGCCTGCGGGGTGGCTGGCGACCTTCAGCGCCTGCGCCGGTATTTTTTTCAGCATCGTGGCGAGCACGCTTACCGCGCTGCATCTGATTGCCGGCTTGTTCGGTGTACCGCTTTTGGCTGCAGCGGCAATTGTTATCGCTGTTACTTTGCTGCTGGTGTTTTTCGGCGGCCTCAGCAGCAGCGGTATGGCCGGTATTTTTAAGATTGTGCTGATTTTCGCCAGCATTTTCGTCGGCGGCTTTCTGGCCTACGCCGATATGGGACATTGGCAGGGCCTGACGCAGAGCTTCGCAGCATATCCCTGGTTCAGCCTTTTCGGACGCGGCGTGGAGGACGGTCTTGTCAGCCTCGGTTCGATGATTGTGGGTGTTATTTCTACGCAGACCTATGTGCAGGCACTGTTTTCGGCGCGCGATACCAAAACTGCAGCTGTCGGCTGCTGTGCTGCCGCACTGATAGTAATTCCTGTGGGGTTGCCGTCAGTAATGATCGGTATGTTCATGCATCTGCATCACCCGGAGATTAATTCTATCGATGCACTGCCGTTGTATATTATTACGTATTTGCCGCAATGGCTTGGCGGTATCGGTCTGGGCGCTGTGCTGCTTTCGGCCCTGGGCTCAATCGCCGGTCTGGCGCTGGGCGTAGGTACGATGATTTCGCGCGATATCGTTAGCAAAATCTGGCTTAAGGCTACGGCTGCAGGCCAGCTGTGGGCAAGCCGCCTGAGCGTGCTGGCCGTTTCTGTCGCTGCGATGGTGTTTGTCTTTATGCACCTTGATTCGTCGGTGCTGGAGTGGAATTATCTCTCCATGGCGCTGCGGGGTAGCGGTATCTTTCTGCCGCTGACGTTCTGCATCTTCTTCCCTGGCAGGGTGCGCGCTTCCATGGGCGTGGCTGCTATGGGCGCAGGCATTTTTGCGGCGCTCTTCTGGAAGCATATCAGCCCGTGGGAAATCAACAGTCTGCTGCCGGCGCTCGTGTATAATCTGTTCTTTTTACTTATCGGTCTGGCGTGGGGTAAAAAAGGGGAATAGAAAAGAAAAAGCGGCTTTTGCAGCAAGCTGTTGCTTGCAAAAAGCAGCGTGATATGCTATGTTATAGGGAAGAGGGAACTGCCAACGTCGGTGGGTTGCCAAAGCTTTTATTGCGGAAGAACTGCCCTGTCACTAGGCAAAGATTAAGGGCGGTTTTCCTATGTCTGGGTTAGTAAGAAAAAAGCTGCTTTTACAGCAAGCGGTTTGCTTGCAAAAAGCAGCTTGATGTGCTATATTATAGACAAAGGACAACCGCCCACACGGTGAGTTGCCTTAGTGGAAAATTAGCTCAAGAAGCCACTCCGCCACCGGGCAATGTGTAGGAGTGGTTTTCTTATGTCTGGATTACTTGTTATATTGAAAAATAAATGTCAGTAATGCCAGGAGAAACATGCCGAAGGCCATCAAGTCCTTAAAGTCATAGTTCTTCATAAGCATCACCTCCATTCTACAAGAGAATGTCGGCAACACCACCCTGCAACACGGTTGTCAGTGTCTTGCCTTATTGTAACATATGTTAAGAGAACATACAACGAACGAATTGTGAATTCACGGTTGTATGTTTTTTCAGTTTTAGGCAGGAAATTTATCTGTAATGCTAGAATATTTTTACATACATTTGCCGCGGATTTGCGCGGCAGCGGTTTTTTAATTTAAGGAGCAAGAGATGACAAAACGCTTTACTCATTTACATGTACATACGGAATACAGCCTGCTGGACGGCGCTTCAAAAATCCCTGAGCTGGTGGCTTACGCCAAGGAGCTGGGCATGGACAGCCTGGCGATTACCGACCATGGCGCGATGTACGGCGCAGTGGAATTTTATCAGGAATGTACCAAGGCAGGCATCAAGCCGATTATCGGCTGCGAGGTATATCTTGCGAAGGGCTCGCATCTGGAAAAAAATAACCGCGGCATGTACCATCTGATTCTGTTGGCGGAGAACGATACAGGCTACCATAACCTGATGAAGATTGTCAGCATCGGTCAGCTGGAGGGCTTTTATTATAAACCACGCGTAGACAAGGACGTGCTGCGTACCTATCACGAGGGCGTTATCTGCCTTAGTGCCTGCGTTGCCGGCGAGGTGCCGCAGATGATTCTGCAGGATAACCTGGAGGGAGCACGTCGCTGCATTCAGGAATATATAGACATTTTCGGCAAGGAAAACTACTTTCTGGAAATTCAGGACCATGACCTTGATGAGGAGCACAAGGTAAGCGCGGAGCTGAAGCAGCTGGCGCAGGAGTTCGGTCTTGGTCTGGTGGCGACAAACGATTTGCATTATGTGCAGCAAAAGGATGCCGCGGCGCAGGATATTCTGCTGTGCATCCAGACGACGAGCACGGTTGATGAGCCTAATCGTATGCGCTTCAACAACGACAGCTACTATCTTAAAAGCTATGACGAGATGGAGGCGCTGTTCGGCGATTGTCCGGAGGCTTTGAGCAATACCAATAAAATTGCTGACCGCTGCAACGTGAAGATGGAGTTCGGCCATCTGCTGCTGCCGGAGTTTCCGGTGCCGGAGGGCTTTAATGCCGTGAGCTATCTGCGTCACCTGTGCGAGGAGGCTTTGCCTAAGCGCTATGAGGTTGTGGATGAGAAGGTCCGCAAGCGTCTGGATTTTGAGCTGGACATCATCAATACGATGGGCTACGCCTGCTACTTCCTCATTGTCTGGGATTTTATCAATTATTGCCGTAGCCATGATATTCCGGTCGGTCCGGGACGTGGCAGTGCCGCAGGCAGTATTGTGGCCTATCTGCTGCGTATAACGAATATCGAGCCCTTGCGTTACCATCTGCTGTTCGAACGCTTTTTAAATCCTGAACGCGTCAGCATGCCTGATATTGATACCGACTTCTGCTATGTGAAGCGTAATCAGGTGCTGGATTATGTAGTGCGCCGTTACGGACAGGAGCGTGTAGCGCAGATTATTACCTTCGGTACACTGCAGGCGCGCGCGGCGGTGCGCGACGTGGGCAAGGCACTGGGCATGAGCTACGGTGAGGTCGACGAAATCGCCAAGCTGATTCCGCGTGAGCTGGGCATTACGTTGGAGAAGGCGTTGAACGGCAGCAAGGACTTCCGTCAGGCGTACGACACGCGCCCGGAGGTCAAAAAGCTGATTGACCTTGCGCAAAGCGTAGAGGGCCTGCCGCGTAATGCAGGCACGCATGCCGCCGGTGTTATTATAGCACCGCATAATATGAAAAATTACGTACCGCTGCAGCAGGGCAGTGAGGGTGGCGTCATCACCCAGTACGATAAAAATAAGGTAGAAGAGCTTGGTCTGCTGAAGATGGACTTTTTAGGCCTGCGCACGCTGACAGTTATCGGTGACTGCATTCGCTTTATCCGCGAAACTACGGGTGAAGAAGTTGATATTGATAACATTCCGCTGGCAGATGAGGCGACCTGCGCAATGCTGCGCCGAGGTGAAACGGCCTGCGTTTTCCAACTGGAGTCGGCAGGCATCACCAAGCTGGTTGTGGATTTGGCTCCCGAAAGCTTTGAGGATCTGATTCCGTTGGTGGCTCTGTACCGTCCGGGTCCTTTGGGCACCGGTATGGCGGAGGACTTTATCGCCGGCCGTCACGGACAGCGCACAGCCAAGGTGCTGCATCCGCTGATGGAGCCTATTTTGAAGGATACCTACGGCGTTATTCTGTATCAGGAGCAGGTTATGCAGATAACCTCCGCACTGGCAGGCTTTACGCTCGGTCAGGCAGATATTCTGCGCCGTGCGATGGGCAAGAAGAAGGCCAAGGAGCTGGATTCTATGCGCCAGTCCTTTATCGACGGTGCCAAGAAGCTGCACAATATTCCCGAAGAGCTCAGCGACCAGATTTTCTCGCTCTTGCAGCACTTCGCCGGTTACGGCTTCAACAAATCCCACTCCGTAGCCTATGCGCTGGTAGCCTATGAAACCGCTTATCTGAAGGCGCACTGGCGTCCGCAATTCTATGCGGCCTTCCTCAACAGCATTATCGGTGATGCGGATAAGGTGAGCTGGTATATCAACGTCTGCCGTAATGATAATGTCAAAATACTGCCGCCGGATGTCAACGAGAGCGGTCATAACTTTACGGTACATAAAAATTCGTCTATCCGCTTCGGCCTGGCAGGCATCAAAAATACCGGTGATGCCGCAGTAGATGCCATTATCAGCGCCCGCAACGAGGGCGGTCCGTTCAAGAGTCTGACGGATTTCTGCTGCCGTGTGAATATGCGCGTGGTCAACAAGCGCGTTATCGAAAATATGATTAAATGCGGTGCGATGGATTCCTTCGGCGCCAGACGCTCGCAGATGCTGGCTATTATGGACCAGGCGATTGATTTGGGCGCTGCCTGCCAGAGGGACAAGGCCAACGGCCAGCTGGGACTGTTCGGAGATGACAGCTTCGGCGTGACGGAAATCAAGCTGCCGCCGCTGCCGGAAATCCCCAAACAGATTATTCTGCAGAACGAAAAGGAAATCATCGGCTTTTACGTTACCGACCATCCGCTGAGCGATTACAAGCAAATGCTGCAGCACTTCATGCCGCTGCATCAGTTCGGCGGTGAAACGCAGGTGCAGGAAGGACAGTTTGTGCGTGTGGCCGGTATTATTACGGACTGCACAATTAAAAATACCAAGCGCGGTGATACGATGGCTCTTCTGACGCTGGAGGATTTCAGCGGACGCTTCCCGGTTATCGTTTTCCCGCAGGCTTATCATACAAATGTCAAGGATATCTATGAAGACAGTATTGTGGCGATTGAAGGACGCTTCAGCGTTGATGAGCGCGAAAGCAAAATTATTGCCAACAGCGTGCGCGCCCTGCCATCTAAGCCGCCTACGGAAATTCGTCTGCGCATCGAAGCGCATCTGGAAAATCCGCTGGTGCAGCGTGAGCTGATGCAGCTGTTCCAAAAATATAAGGGCGATGATTGCGTATACCTGCAGCTGATGGGCTCGCGTAAGCTTATCAAGACAACACCTAACTTTTGGGTAAACAGCGAAGCACCGGGCTTTGCCGAGGATGTGGTCAAAATACTTGGTGAAAACTGTGTGGTAAAGAAAGATTGATGTAATTATTTGAGCTGTTTTTCATAAACTTTCATGATATACTTGCAAGTTTAAGTACAAAAATGCTAAAATAAAGAGAAGAATGTAAAAAAGCCGGAGCAGCAGCTCCTGTAATAAGCTTAAGGAGGCAGCAAATGAATATTCTCGTTTGTTTAAAACAAGTGCCGGATACGGCAAAAGTAAAATTTAACCGCGAAACCAATACCTTAGACCGTACGGGTGTAGAAAATATTATGAACCCCTATGACCGTCAGGCATTGGAGGTAGCACTGTGCCTGAAGGATAAGGAAGGCGCTAAGGTAACAGTACTGACCATGGGCCTGCCCCAGGCAACCGATATTCTGAAGGAAGCAATCGCTATGGGCGCTGATGACGGCGTTCTGCTGAGCGACCGTGTTCTGGGTGGCAGTGATACTCTGGCAACCAGCCTGGCTCTGGCTGCTGCTGTAAAACATCTGGGCGAGTTCGACCTCGTACTCTGTGGCAAGCAGGCAGTAGACGGCGATACCGCACAGGTTGGCCCGGAAATGGCAGAGCATCTGGGAATTCCTCAGATTACCGGCGCTCTGAGCCTGAGCTATGAAGACGGTAAATTTGTTGTTGTCCGTGAAAACGAAAACTACCAGCTGACTCTGGCTTGTGCTGCACCGCTGCTGGTTACCGTAACCAAATCCGAAAAAGAGCCGCGTTTTGCCAGCATCAAAGGCAAAATGAAAGCACGTAAGGCACAGATTCCTACTCTGACCGTTGCTGACCTGGATATTGATCCTGCAACCGTAGGCCTGAAGGGTTCTCCGACTAAGGTTAAAAAAGCCTTCACCCCGACCCCGCCTGAAATCAACGGCGAAATCATTACCGAAGAAGATGCTGATGCAGCAGTAGATATGCTGTTTGAAAAGCTGGTTAAGGCAGAGGTTATTACCCGCTGAGGCGAACCATGCTGATAAAAGTAAACAGGCAGCTTTGCTGTGGCTGTGAGGAATGTGTGGCAGTCTGCCCGATGGGCGCTGCGACGCTGCGAGAGGGCAAGACGCAGATTGATATGCAGCAGTGTGTCTGCTGCGGTGCCTGCATCCGCGAATGTCCCATGGAGGCTATAGCTATTGCCGAAACTGACGATACTGAAGATAACGAATAGGAGTGTGTAAATATGTGGGTTATTGCTGAACAGGAAAATGGTCAGCTGATGAATGTTACCTTTGAGCTGTTGGGCGCTGCCAAAGAGCTGTGTGCCAAGCTGGAGGAAAAATGCTGTGCGGTACTGGTGACCGCTGCTGCAGGCGAGTTGCCGCAGCAGCTGATTGCTGCCGGCGCTGATGTTGTTTATGTTGTTGAGGATGCTAAATACGCAGATTATGATACCGAGTTATATACCGATGCTATCTGCCAGCTGTCCAAGAAATATGATCCGGCTTCTATTATGTTCGGTGCTACCGATGACGGCCGTGACCTGGCTCCGCGTGTTGCAGCACGTCTGCATACCGGCCTGTGCGCTGACTGTACCGCTCTGGATGTAACCGATGATAAGCTCGTTGCCTGGACTCGTCCCGCACTGGGCGGCAATATCTGCGCTACCATCATCTGCGACGTTAACCGTCCGCAAATGGGTACCGTTCGTCCTAAAGTATTCAAACCGGCTGAATTGGATAACACCCGCACCGGTGAGGTTATTGCCTTCACTCCGGAAGCAGGCGCTGTAAGCCGTGTTGAACTGGTTAAAAAAGAAGCTCTGAACAGCGAAAACGCTGTGAAGATCGATGAAGCTGATATGATCGCAGCAGGCGGCCGTGGCTTCGGCAGCAAGGAGAAATTCGACGTGCTGGAACAGCTGGCTGCTCTCTTTGAAAATTCCGCAGTAGCAGGCACCCGTGCCGCTATTGATGAGGGCTGGCTGACTCACTCCCAACAGGTTGGCCAATCCGGTAAATCCGTTACTCCGCATATCTACTTTGCCTGCGGCATCAGCGGTGCTATCCAGCATCTGTCCGGCATGAAGGACAGCGATATCATCATCGCTATCAATAAGGATGCAGAGGCACCGATTTTCACCGTTGCTCATTATGGCATCGTAGGTGATGTAAACGTAATCCTGCCGAAGCTGATTGAAAAAATCAAAGCTTACAAGGCTTAATCCAATTACCTGATTTACAGGAGGCATTCTAGTATGTGGAAAACAATTTATATTGCCCACACTGAGGAACAAGCCCAAAAAATAAAGCAAATGCTGACGGAAAACGGCTTTTTGGTACAGCTGAAAAGTGCCGGAGGCAAGCATAATAAGGCTTATGAAATCTGTCTGCCTGTTTCGGAGGCAGAGGATGCCTATGAGGTTTTGTGTGAGAATAAGTTTCAGTACTGAGGAGGCGCAGTCCTGATGAAGAAAACGAAGATTATCTGTACAGTGGGTCCAAGCACGGACAATGTAGAGCTGTTGCGCAAGATGATGCTTGCAGGCATGGATTTGGCACGCTTCAACTTTTCGCACGGTAATCATGAGGACCATGGCAAAAGGTTGCAGCTGGTGCGTCAGGCAGCAGAAGAGGCCGGTAAGGTAATCGCTACGATTGCTGATACCAAAGGCCCGGAAATGCGCCTGGGCATGTTTGCAGAAAGTAAAATCGAGCTGAACGAGGGCGATGATTTCTGCCTGACTACTGAAGATTATCTGGGCGACCGCCATATGGCACACGTTAATTATGCCGGTCTGCCGCAGGAGGTAGAAATCGGCAGTAATATTCTGCTGGCCGACGGACTGCTTTCCTTAAAGGTTGTACGCATTGACGGTTGTAGAATTTATACCAAGGTAGTCAACGGCGGCGAGCTGAGCTCACGCAAGCGTGTGGCCTGCCCCGGTATCGAGCTGAAGCTGCCGTTTTTGTCGGAGCAGGACAAGGCAGATATTCTTTTTGCTGTCGAGCATGATATGGATTATATTGCGGCATCCTTCGTGCAGAAGGCCGATGATGTTATCGCTATCCGTAAAGTGCTTGAGGAAGCAGGCTCTTCCATCGGGATTATCTCCAAAATCGAAAACGAAGCCGGTGTGCAGCATATCGATGAGATTATCGGCGTATCTGACGGCATTATGGTTGCCAGAGGCGACCTGGGCGTAGAGATTCCGACCGAGGATGTGCCGCTGGTACAGAAGGATATTATCGCGCGCTGCAACAAGGCGGGCAAGCCTGTTATCACGGCTACGCAGATGCTGGAAAGTATGATTAACAGCTACCGTGCAACCCGTGCCGAGGCCAGCGACGTTGCCAACTCTATTTTCGACGGCAGCGATGTTATTATGCTGAGCGGCGAAACTGCCAGCGGCAAATATCCGCTGGAGGCGGTGCAGACGATGGCTAAGATTGCCGTTCGCACGGAAAATGCGCTTGATTATGTGCATATCTTCCAAAAGAAGGGCATCAGCGAGCGCATCCATTCTACTGACGCAATCAGCCATGCTACCGTACAGATTTCTCAGGAAATAAAGGCAGATACTATTCTTACGATTACCGAATCAGGCTTTACGGCGCGTATGATTGCCAAATATAAGCCTCAATGTACTGTTGTTGCTGTATCACGCTTGCCTGAACGCGTGCGTGCAATGCAGCTTTATTGGGGGGTGCTGCCGCTTTTGGGGCCATACTCCACAAATACTGATGAAATGATTGAGCTGTCTTTGCAGTGTGCTTTGCATCACTCCGTGATCAAGGACGGCGCATCTGTTGTTATAACTGCCGGCGTGCCTATCGGTACTCCTGGTAGTACAAATCTGATCAAGGTGGTTACAGTGGGTACCAAGCTGCTCAGCGGTACCGGTATCGGCAGCAAGACTGTCACCGGCCGTATCTGCGTAGGCAGAACTGCGGCAGACTTCAAGGACAAGCTCCAAAAGGGTGATATCCTTGTAGTTGATGTGCTGAATGACGAGTTTGTACCGCAGGCTGCTGCCAAGGCAGCAGCAATTATCGCTGAAGAGGGCGGACTGACATCCTCCACTGCTATTGTTGCCGTAACCTGCGGCCTGCCTGTTATCGTAGGCGCGGAGAAAGCAACATCCAAGCTGGCCGACGGCCTGCTGGTAACAGTGGATCCTGTTTCCGGTGATGTCTACGAAGGCGATATTAACCTGTAGAAATATGGTAACAGAACTTATTTTAGAAACATGTATTGCTCTGCGTGACGGCAGAGAACAAAACGCCTGCACAGCTCTTTCGGGTATTATTGCTGAAGCAGCAGATAATGAAGCATTACAAGCAATCAGCTGCTGTCTGCTGGTGGCCTTACGCCACCGGCAACGGCAGCTTTTTGCGGCTTGGATGCAGGAAAGCAGGCCGCGTCTGGAGCAGCTGCTGGTCAATCCGCAGCTGGCGCATCAGTGCGGCAGCGTTCTGCTGAGGCTGACGTTTGCCGTGTGCGACAGGCGTTTGGCTGAGGTGCGTCCTATGCTCGCACTGCTGGTGCGGCGCTGGCTGCGGACGCAAGCCGACAATACTGCAATGCTGCAGGAATTTATGGGCGAATGGCTCAGCTTGGCGGCGCGTATGGCACGCAGGCGGTGGCGCGAGGAGACGGCGTTTCTCCTGCGTGAGGCCGGGCGTTGGCTTTTAAAGCAGCAGGACCTGCAACGGTTGGCGTGGAGCCTGCAGCAGCTGCAGCTGCATTTCGTCGTGTACGCACGCTGGGATGGCTTTGACAAGGCCTGCAGAATTTACAGAGAGCTGACGCTTTTGTATCGCCTGCTGCTGCGGCGTGTGCCGAAGGCACCGCCTGAGCGGCAGACAGCGCTTCTGCAGCTGCTTGTGCGTCACCTGCGTGATGTAACCGCTAACGTATCGCGTTCGGCGATGCTGGATGATGCGGATATCTTCCGCCAATGGTACAGCTTTTTCTGGCAGCTGACTGCCGACGACAAGAGCGCCAGGGAGGAGCTGCTGCGGCTGCTGCAGCTTTCTATCACCTATTGGCAGCAGACCATGCCCAAAACCAGCCGCAAGCAGGCAGTACTCCTTAAGGATTTGCTGCAGCCGAATCTGATTGACGGGCAATACGCATTGTTATTACAAAAAATTATATAAATCCTGAAGACAGGAGGTAGAAAATATGTCAAAGATTGTCGTAGTAGGCAGCTGTAATATTGATATTACCGTTGAATGTGACCGCTGGGTGCATCCCGGAGAAACTATTTTCGGTAACCGCCTGACCGTTTCTCCCGGCGGCAAGGGTGCCAACCAGGCTGTTGCTGCAGCCCGCCTGGGAGCAGATGTTATGATGGTCGGCTGCATCGGTGATGATGTATATGGCCAGCTGGTATTGAAGGCATTAAAGGAAAACAATGTCGACTCCACCTATGTGAAGGTGCTGCCCGGTGAAAACAGCGGTACTGCTCACATTACCGTAGCGGAGGACGATAACACGATTATCGTTATCAAGGCCGCCAATGACCTGGTATCCCCGTCGTTGATTGATGAAGCGTGGGAGGATATCAGCAAGGCAGACATGGTGCTTCTGCAGCACGAAATTCCTGCCGCTACCAATGCCTATGTCATTGAAAAATGCGCAGCGCACGGTGTACCTGTGCTGCTGAACCCCGCACCTGTTGCTCCGGTACCGCAGGCTTTGCTGGATAAGATTACTTATCTGACTCCCAACGAGCACGAGGCAGCAACATTGTTTGCCGGTAAGGGCAAGGCGGATATCCTTGATCAGAACCAGGGCAAGGTGATTATGACGCTGGGCAGCAAGGGGGTTGCCTATGCGGAAAAAGGCCAGGTTATTACTGTTCCCGGCTTTAAGGTAAAACCGGTTGACACTACGGGTGCAGGCGACACCTTTAACGGTGCCTTTGCCGTTGCCCGTGCAAATGGCAAATCCATGCAGGAAAGTATCAGCTTTGCCAATGCTGCCGCAGCTCTTTCGGTACAAAAGCTGGGAGCGCAGGGCGGTATGCCTTATTTACATGAAGTAGAGGAGATGCTTAAGTAATGCAAAAGGGTGGAATGTTAAACAGCTCTATTGCGAAGGTGCTGGCTGATTTGGGTCACACCGACACTATCGTTATCGGTGACTGCGGTCTGCCTGTACCTGCAGGCGTACAGAAAATCGACCTGGCTCTGAAGCCGGGAACTCCTTCATTCCTGGAGGTTGTTGAGGAAGTAGCCAAAAATATGGTTATCGAAAAAGTAGAAATTGCAGCGGAAATGGAAGGCAGAAATCCTGCTGTCTACGGCGCTATGAAGCAGCTTTTCACTGAAGAGCAGTGGATTATCGATGCAGACCACGAAGCCTTCAAGGAGGCAACCAAGCATGCAAAATGCATTATCCGCACCGGCGAAATTACTCCTTTTGCCAATGTGATTCTGCACAGCAATGTTTTCTTTTAAAAATTAGCGTAAGGTAGGAATAAGGAAAAGTATGGAGATTGAATTAAGAAATATCCATAAGGCCTTTGGTTCTAATGAGGTGCTCAAGGGTGTTGACCTGAAGCTTAAAAGCGGTGAGGTACACGCTCTGATGGGTGAAAACGGTGCCGGCAAATCAACACTGATGAATATCCTGACGGGTATTCACAAGCAGGATAAGGGACAGATTTTTGTCGACGGCAAGGAAATCAGCTTCAAAAATCCTCTGGAGGCAGAAGCTTACGGCATCGCCTTCATCCATCAGGAGCTGAATATCTGGCCGAACCTGAGCATTCTGGAAAACCTGTTTTTGATGCACAGCGTAACCAACGGCATGGGTATCCTGGATTTTAAGGCTATGCGTGCTATGGCAGAGCAGAAATGCCGTGAAATTGAAATTGAGCTGCCACTGGATATGGAAGCCGGCGAATGCTCGGTAGGACAGCAGCAGATGACGGAAATCGTCCGTAACCTTCTGCTGGATGCCAAGGTTGTTATTATGGACGAGCCTACGGCGGCGCTGACCGAAAGAGAAACAGAAAAGCTCTTTGAGGTTATGCGCTCCCTGAAAAAACGCGGTGTAGCAATGGTTTATATTTCGCACCGTATGGAAGAGGTTACGCAGAACTGCGACACGATTACCGTTATGCGTGACGGCGTATCCGTTGCAACCAAGCCTGTTAAGGAATACAGCATGGAGCAGATTGTCCGCGATATGGTAGGACGCTCCATTACGGAATTTTATCCCGACCGCCGCAATAAGCCGGGCGAGGTGCTGCTGGAGGTTAAGCACTTTGAACAGCCGGGAGTTTTCCATGATATTAACTTTAATCTGCGCAAGGGCGAGATTTTGGGCTTTGCCGGCCTTATGGGCAGCGGCCGTACCGAAATCATGCGCGCCGTTTTCGGCGTTGATCCTCATGCAGGCGGCGAGCTGGTTTTCAAGGGCGAGCCTTTGAAGATTACCAAGCCTGAGGATGCTATTAAGGCAGGATTGGGCTTCGTAACCGAAAACCGCAAAACCGAGGGCCTGATTCTGGACTTCTCCATTTTGCGCAACATTGCTCTGCCGAGTGTTGACAGCTTTGCCAAAAGCGGTGTCATCAATTTTAATGTTCTTAATAATTTTGCCGATAAAATGGCAAAAAAGCTGGGCGTAAAGACCAGCAGCCTGGACCTTGAGGCTGGTGCGTTGTCCGGCGGTAACCAGCAGAAGGTGGTTATTGCCAAATGGGTTGGCAGGCACCCGGAGGTCATTATTATGGATGAGCCTACCCGTGGTATCGACGTAGGTGCAAAACGCGATATATATGAGCTGATGAACGAGCTTACTGCAAGTGGCGTTTCGATTATTATGGTTTCCTCGGAGCTGCCGGAGGTATTGGGCATGAGCGACCGCATCGTCGTTGTTCACGAAGGCCGCATTGCCGGCGAGCTGCTGCACGATGAAGCAGACCAGGAAAAAATTATGACACTTGCAACGGGAGGGCAATAAAAATAATGGATGTAAAAGCAATCTTGAAAAAATCCGGTTCCATAATCGGACTTGTTGTGTTGTTTGTGGTTATTTCCTGCCTCAACAGCAGCTTTATCGACCCCAGCAACCTGAAAAACCTGCTGCGTCAGGTTTCTATCAATGCCTTAATTTCTTTTGGCATGACCTTTGTTATCTTAACCGGCGGTATTGATTTGTCCGTCGGCAGTATTCTGGCACTTTCCAGTGCGCTGATGGGCAGCTTTATCAAGGGCGGTATGGATCCTGTTTTCGGTATCGTGCTGGCCTGCCTCATCGGTGCTGCACTGGGCAGTGTCAACGGCCTGGTAATTACCTACGGCAAGGTGGCACCCTTTATCGCAACCCTGGCTACTATGACCATTTTCCGTGGTCTGACACTGGTATATACCAACGGCAACCCTATCAGCAGCCTGTCCGAGGATGACCGCTTCCTGGAATTCGGCCAGGGCTATGTTGCCGGTCTGCCGGTTCCTGCTATTATGATGCTGATTATGTTTTTCATTTTGTGGTTCATCCTGCACAAAACTCCGCTGGGACGCAAAACCTATGCTGTCGGCGGTAATGAGAAGGTTTCCTTCATTGCAGGTATCAAAATCAACCGCATTAAAATATTTGCTTATACCGTAACAGGTTTCCTTTGCGGTATGGCAGGCGCTATTCTTACCAGCCGTCTGAACAGTGCTCAGCCTACTGCCGGTACCGGCTATGAGCTGGATGCTATCGCAGCTGTAGTATTGGGTGGCACCAGTCTTTCTGGCGGTAAGGGCCGCATCTTCGGTACCATTATCGGTGCGCTGATTATCGGCACTCTGAACAATGGTCTGAATATCTTAAACGTATCCAGCTTTTACCAACAAGTTGTCAAAGGTATTGTAATTTTGCTGGCTGTGCTGATGGACAGGAAGAAAAACTAAGCGTGATGCGGACGTAAAGCACCATCCAGTGCTTTTCAGCCGCAGCCTGCTTAATTCAAGTTTTTGTCCGCATAGTAATTTCTAATTCCGGGAGGTATTTTCTCACATGAAAAAAATTTTATTGGTATTAACCTGCATTGTAGCAATGGCTATGATGATTGTCGGCTGCGGCGGCAGCGACAAGAAGGATGCTGCAAAAGGCAACGACAAGAAAATCACCGTTGGCTTCTCCGTATCCACTCAAAACAATCCGTTCTTCGTTTCCCTGGCTAAAGGCGTAGAAGCTAAGGCTAAGGAGCTGGGCGTAACTGTAAAGGTTGTTGACGCTCAGAACGATCCTGCAAAGCAGGCTAATGATATTGCTGACCTGCTGCAGCAAAACATCAGCGTTCTGCTGGTTAACCCTGTTGACTCTGATGCAATTTCTACATCCGTAAAGGCTGCCAACAAGGCTAACATCCCTGTTATCTGCCTCGACCGCAGTGCTAACCAGGGTGATGTAGCATGCCTGGTTGCTTCCGATAACGTAAAGGGCGGCGAAATGGCTGCTGATTACATTATCAAAAAGCTGGGCGAAAAGGTTAAGGTTGCTGAGTTGGAGGGTATCCCCGGTGCTAGCGCTTCCCGTGAACGCGGCGAAGGCTTCCACAAGCTGGCTGACAGCAAGCTGACCGTTGTTGCTAAACAGACTGCTGAATTTGACCGCAGCAAGGGCCTGACTGTAGCAGAAAACATGCTACAGGCTAACCCGGACATCAAAGCTATTTTCGCTCAGAACGACGAAATGGCTTTGGGTGCAATCGAAGCTGCTAAGAGTGCTGGCAAGCAAATCTTCATCGTTGGCTTTGACGGTACTGCTGACGGCGTAAAGGCTGTGGAAAGCGGCGCTATGAGCGCTACTATCGCTCAACAGCCGGAAATCATGGGCCAGCAAGGTCTGGAAGTAGCTGTTAAGGCTGCTAAAGGCGAAAAAGTAGAAGCTAAGATTTCTGCTCCGCTGAAGCTCATCGAAAAGAAATAATAGCCGCTTAATTTATATTAACCTGACAACTTGAAGCAATAATGCCTCTGCGCGTTCGCGTGGGGGCATTTTGTTATGTTGAAAGCTAATAGTAACGATATATTTTTGTGAGTGGTATTTATAAAATTATTTGCCGCACTTGACAAACAGCGCTGCATTTTATATACTAACAGTTAAGCTAAGAAGAAGAGTAGTAATCTGCAAACTCAGCGAGCCGTGACAGTGTAAGGCGGCAAAGGCGGATGAAGGCGCTTTGGAGCTGTAATAGTATATTGATTGAGGCGGGCTGCAGTTATTGCAGTCAAGCAGGGTGGAACCGCGGAGTTTGAGCTGTATGCACTCCGTCCCTGTAACATTTAAGTTACGGGGACGCGGGTGCTTTTTGTTTTTCGGACAAAGCTCTGCCATTGCCGTCTTTGTAACAAATATAGGAGGTAAAACATGGATTTTCAGACAATTATTTTGAAGCTGCAAAAATTCTGGGCAGGCCAAAACTGCATTATGGCACAGCCCTATGACATCGAAAAAGGCGCAGGCACAATGAACCCGTCTACCTTTTTACGCGTACTCGGACCTGAGCCCTGGCGTGTGGCTTATGTAGAGCCTTCCCGTCGTCCGGCAGACGGCCGTTACGGTGATAACCCGAACCGTCTGTTCCAACATCATCAGTTCCAGGTTATCGTAAAGCCCTCTCCTGAAAACATTCAGGAGCTGTACCTGCAGAGCCTGGCTGAGCTCGGCATTCATCAGGAGGAGCATGATATCCGCTTTGTAGAGGATAACTGGGAATCTCCGACTCTGGGCGCTTGGGGCCTTGGCTGGGAGGTTTGGCTGGATGGTATGGAAATCACCCAGTTCACCTACTTCCAACAGGTAGGCAGCATTGATGTTAAGCCTGTTACCGTTGAAATCACGTACGGTCTGGAGCGTCTGGCTATGTACATCCAGGGCGTAGAAAACGTATTCGATATCCAATGGGTTGGCGACATCACCTATGGTGACGTTTTCCACACCAACGAGGTAGAGCAATCCTTCTACAACTTCCAGGTAGCAGACACCGCGCTGCTGTTTGACCTGTTCGACAAATATGAAGCAGAAGCTAAGCGCGTTATCGAGCTTGGTTATATCCGTCCTGCTTATGACTACGTTCTGAAATGCTCCCATGCATTCAACCTGCTGGATTCCCGCGGAGCAATCAGCGTAAGTGAACGTACTGCCTACATCGGCCGTGTACGTGCGATGGCCCGCCTGTGTGCAAAGGCTTATGTAGCACAACGTGAAGAAATGGGCTTCCCGCTGCTCAAGAAAGGGGAGAATAAATAATGGAAAAATTACTTTTTGAAATCGGTACAGAAGAGATTCCTGCGAAATTTATGCCTGCCATTCTGGCACAATTAAAGGATTTGGCAGAAAAGAAAATGACTGAGCTGCGCATTCCCTTCGAAGCAGTTAAAACCTATGGCACTCCCCGTCGTATGACCTTCATTGCCAGCGGCGTTGCCGAGGCTCAGGAGGACAGCACTGTTGAGGCTAAAGGTCCTTCCGCAAAAATCGCTTTCGTAAGCGGCGCTCCTTCCAAAGCAGCTATCGGCTTTGCTCGCGGCCAAGGCGTTGACGTAAAAGAGCTCGTTGTTCGCGATGATTATGTATATGCTGTTAAGCATCTGGCAGGCCAACCGGTTAAGGATTTGCTGCCGGGCCTGCTGACTGATATCCTCACCAGCCTGAACTTCCCGAAAAACATGCGTTGGGCAGATCATGAATTCAAATTCGTCCGTCCTATCCGCTGGCTGGTTGCACTGTTCGGCGAAGAGGTTATTCCTGTTGAAATTACCGGCGTAAAATCCGGCAAATTCAGCCGTGGTCACCGCTTCTTGCGTCCTTCCGCTTTGGATAACGCTAAAGCTCATGAGTCCATCGGCGATGCTGCAAAGGCTTTGTTCGACACTGTAAAGAGTAAGGCTAAGAACGCAGTAGCTTCCGCTGCTATCGGCACCATCGGCGCTGTAGAAATCCATGATGCTGATTCCTATGAAAAGGTTATGTATGACAACTATGTAATGGTTGACCAGGACGCTCGCCGTGAGCTGATTCGTCAACAGGTTACCGACCTGGCAATTGCCGAAGGCGGTCATGCAGAAATCAACGAGGACCTGCTGGAGGAAGTAAACTATCTGGTAGAATGGCCGACTGCTCTGTGCGGCAAATTCGAAGAGAAATTCCTTGCTCTGCCGAAGGAATGCATCATCACCCCGATGCGCGAGCATCAGCGTTACTTCCCGGTTCTGGCAGAGGACGGCTCCCTGCTGAACAAGTTCATCACCGTCCGCAACGGCGGCAAGGAGCATCTGGAAATTGTTGCTCACGGTAACGAGCGTGTACTGCGTGCACGTCTGAGCGACGCTGAATTCTTCTTCAACGAAGACAGAAAACAAACTCTGGCTGACCGTCTGGAAAAACTCAAAACTGTTTCCTTCCAGGAAGGCTTGGGTAATATGAACGATAAGAGCAAACGTCTGGTACAGGCTGCTGATATGCTGGCTATGGCTATCAATGCCAAGGTTGATAAAGAAAAGCTGGAGCGCACCGCTCTGCTGTGCAAATGCGACCTGGTAACCGGCATGGTTATCGAATTCACCGAGCTGCAGGGCGTTATGGGCCGTGAATATGCTAAGCTCGACGGTGAAGCTCCTGAGGTTGCACTGGGTATTTACGAGCATTATCTGCCGCGCTTTGCCGGTGACGAGCTGCCGACTACCGATATCGGCCGTCTGACCGGTATTGCCGATAAACTGGACAACATCTGCGCTACCTTCAGCCGCGGTCTGGCGCCGACCGGCTCTCAGGATCCGTACGCACTGCGCCGTCAAGCTCTGGGCATTATCAACATTCTGCTGGACGGCAACTACCATGTATCTCTGTACAAGGTTATCGCCGGTGCTCTGTACCTGCTGAACATCCCGGCAGAGGATACCAAAAAGCTCGTACCGCAAATTGCTGAGTTTATGAAACAACGTCTGCGCAACATGCTGATGGATCAAGGCATCCGTTATGATGTTGTTGACGCAGTTCTGGCTGACCAGATGAATGACGACTTTACCGACCTTGTTGCACGTGCTAAGGCTCTGAACAGCTTTGTTGCTTCCGCAGAGGCTCCGGCACTGATTCAGGCTGCAACCCGTGTTGCTAACCTGTGCAAGAAGATTGAAGAAGAATCCGCTATCAACCCGCAGCTCTTCGCTGTAGAGGCTGAAGGCGCTCTGCACAATGCTGCTATGGCAGCCAGCAAGGAAGTGCTGGTTGCAGCAACCAAGTATGACTATGCTGCAGTTATGGCTGAAGCAGTTAAGCTGGTTGACCCGATTAACAAATTCTTCGAAGACGTTATGGTTATGGACGAGGACGTTCGCGTGAAGAACAACCGTCTGGCACTCTTGGCAGCAGTTAAGGATATTACCCATGCTGTAGGTGACCTGAGCGTTATCGTACAATAATAAAAACTAAGGAGATTAGTCTAATGGAACAATTTAATGCAGAAGCAAAAGCACTTGTAGAAATGCAGAACGAATACGTTTTGCTCACCAGCAAAAACCCCAGCGAAATGTGCCACGATGATTTCATCCGCGCAGAAGAGCTGAACGTACAGATTAAGGACGCAACCAAGGTTATGGCTGCGTTGGCAATCGAATTTGCCGGCTACAAAAAAGACGAAAAAGGCCTGTGGGTAGAAAAATAATTCTCTCGCTGTGCTTTTTAACAGCCTTTGGGGCTTAAGACCATAAGCCTCGCGTGATTGTTTTTGTAATTTAACCGGTCTCTGATATGCTATTACATATAGCTGTCGGAGGCCGGTTTTATTTTTTAGCTTTTTGAGTAATAAAAAAGTATCGGAGTCCCTGACCGTTATCGGTCGGGACTCCGACACTGAGAAAAGAAGTGTTTTATGAATGTAAGGCGACAGATGTTACAGCTTTGCCGTCCACAATCCGTGCAGATTGCAATAAGCATAAGTGGCGAGCGGAGCTGCACCCTCGGCAAGGGCGAAAACAGCCTCCGGCTTGTCACCGGGCTTTAAGATATAGCGCTGACCGCCATGAGTTGTCTGCAGATAAATCCATTGGATGTAGTGCTTTTCAATCATGGGATGCTCCACGCTGCCTACAGCTACACGAACCGTGCTGCCATCAACAGTAATAACCGGCACATGCTTTTCCTGCGCTGCGTCTTCGGTGTTGGCAACAAGCTCCTGCATGGGCTTGCCGCAGCAGACAAGCTCGCCACCGCCGTCCTGAATCAGGCCGACGATATTACCGCAAATACTGCATTTCAAAAATTATACTGTCATTGTGCATCGCTCCTTTCGCAAAATAAAACCTTTATAGACCCGGAAACTCAATGTCCTTAACTTAATTATAGCTTATGTTATATGCAAAGTATATAGCTTTACAGAAAATGTTGCACACTTCTCACAATTACAGGAAAGATGCAAAGTGATATTTTGGCGTTATGTAGGCTGCGGAATTGATGTAAAGCATTATCTTAGCGTGCTGCTGTTTCTTTGCAGGCTGTTTTTGTGATATAATTAGATATATATACAATAAAATCGAAAAGGTCAGGTGGAAATATATGAAGCAGATAATTCCTGTAAAACAGGGGGATAATATTACGTTAACTGTCAACGGTCTCGGCAGCAGCGGTGAAGGCGTTGGCAAGTACGAGGGCTTTACGGTCTTTGTCAAAGGTGCGCTGCCTGAGGAAGAGGTGCGCGTAACAATTACGCTGGTGAAGAAAAGCTATGCAGTTGGTGCGCTGGAGGAGATTGTCAAAGCATCTGCCGAGCGTGTGGAGCCTGCGTGTCCGGTGTATAAGGAATGCGGCGGCTGTCAGCTGCAGCATTTGAGCTACAAAGGACAGCTGGAGTGCAAGCGTCAGCAGGTGCAGGATGCGCTCACCAGAATCGGACATCTTAATTTAGAAGCATTGCCGGTGTTGGGGGCGGCGGAGCCGTGGAGCTACCGCAATAAGATGCAGTTCCCCGCGGCAACGGACACCGAAGGCGTGCTGCATATAGGCTGTTATGCGACGGCAACGCACAGCGTCGTAGATACGGATGCCTGCATGATTTCCAAGGAAGCGAACAACGCGATTATGAAAACGGTGCGCACCTGGATGCAGCATTATAACATCAGCGCCTATGACGAAAAGACAGGCAAGGGACTCGTGCGCCATATTATGGGACGCGTGGGCGTGCACAGCGGCGAGGTGATGGCGGTTATTATTACCTCCGGCTATGACATTCCGCATCGCGGCGTGCTCATCGAATGGCTGAAGCGTCATGTTCCGGGACTTGTGAGCGTGGTGCAGAATATCAACAAAAAGCAGACGAACGTGGTTATGGGCAGTAAAACTCGTGTGCTGTACGGACCGGAATCGATTAAGGACAGCCTGGGAAGCCTGAGCTTTCATATTTCCGCGCAGGCCTTCTTCCAGGTGAACAGTGAGCAGGCCGAAAAGCTGTATAACAAGGCGTTGGAGTTTGCGGCGCTGAGCGGTAAGGAAACCGTAGTGGATGTTTACTGTGGTACCGGTACGATTTCTCTGTATCTTGCGCGTCATGCCAAACAGGTTTATGGTATTGAGATTGTGGCGCCTGCGATTGAAAACGCGAAGAAAAATGCCGAAGAGAATAAGTGCGCTAATGCGGAATTTATCTGCGGTGATGCTGCTGTGGAGCTGCCGAAGCTGCTGGCCGGCGGCGTGCGTCCGGACGTTGTGGTGGTGGATCCTCCGCGTGCTGGCTGCGAGCAGAAGGTGCTGGCTGCGATTGCTGAGGTGCAGCCTGAGCGCGTTGTTTATGTGTCCTGCAACCCTGCGTCCTTGGCGCGTGATTTGGCGTTTATGGAGCAGCATGGGTATAAGGCGATTGTGGCGCAGCCGGTGGATATGTTCCCGATGACGAGCCATGTGGAGTGCGTCACCCTACTCACTAGAAGTTGAGCGACGCGGTGAGCAGTTGGTGCGCGCCATGCGATAGCCGTCCAAGAATGCGAGCGTGAGCGAAGCGTGATTGGAGACGGCAAATCGCTGAAACTGTGGTGCTGCTGACTAAAGTACAGAATGAGCAGTATGAAAAATGATTGAAATACGCCTTTTGAATAAAGCTTTTGAAAACGAAAAAACAAACACAAATAAAAAATTAAATGTTTTGGTAGTTTGTGGTCAGTAGGATAGATATTATAGGGAGGCAGATGATATGCCAACAACAATAGAAGTTAATAAGCAAAGTGTGGAGACGCTTTTGGGTAGCGGAAAATCAAAGCCGTTTGTCATACCAGAATACCAGCGTCCTTATGCTTGGACTGATGAACAGGTAGAAACTCTCTTTGAGGATTTATGGGAGTTTACTGCTACAAGTGGTGGAACAGAAAGAGAAAGTTCCTATTTTCTGGGAAGTGTGGTTTCCTACGAAAATGAAAATGGTGAGCAGGAAATAATAGATGGGCAGCAGCGTATTACATCACTTTTTCTGTTATTGCGTGCTATTTATACAAAACTTGTTGCAACAGCAGCATCAGAGAGAACAGCAGAGGCCAACAATTTTATTGGAAAGATTGAGCCTACGATTTGGCGTACCAATAAACTTACCGGAATGGTGGATTTCAAGAACATTCTTTTGAATTCACGTGTTGTAAATAACGATGGTAATGAAATCTTACGTTCTATTTTGGAGACTGGAAAAGCTGATGAAAATGCGAAAGACAATTATTCGAAGAATTATCGATATTTCCAAGAGTTGTTTGATAAGCATTCTAAAGAGAATCCTCTGATGGTTTACCAGTTTATCTATGCTCTTTTGAACCAAGCTATTCTGCTTCCGATTAGAGCTGATACTCAGGATACTGCCTTGACGATTTTCTCAACATTAAATGATAGAGGACTTCCTTTATCAGATGCGGATATTTTCAAAGCGAAGATTTACAACAAACTTGAACAGGATGCTAAAAAGGCATTTATAGAACGCTGGAAAGAGTTAGATGAGCAAGCTACAGATGCGAATGAAAGTATACAACAGCTTTTCTACTACAATATGTTTTATTACCGGGCACTTGACAAGGATACTAAGACTACTACTCCGGGTGTTAGAAAGTATTACGCAGCTAATAAATTTGAACGATTATACAAGCCAGAACTTTTAGATACCCTTTTTGTGATTTTGAATCTATGGAAGGTTGTAAACAAGGGTGAAGAGCTAGAAGGTGAAGATTGGTCTAAAAACAAAAAAATTAGGCAGACACTGGATACCTTGGCTTCATATCCAAATGAGTTCTGGAAATATCCGGTTGTTATTTACTACGTTTGCTACAGAAATAAAGCGAATTTTGAAAAAAGATTTGCTCTGTTCTTGAATAAATTACTTATGGAGCTGATGACAAAGTATTTGATGACACCTACAATCAATGCTGTAAAACTAGATATCTTAAAATTGAATTCTGCAATTGTTGTTTCTATTGTACCTGCATTTGAGTTTAAGGTTATTGATATGCCACAGCTGGAACCATATATTCAGAATCCTAATCGTAATACAGTGCGTATGCTTTTGAAGACGCTTGCCTATGAGCATCAAGATGATTTGCTTCCTGCAAAATGGGAGATTGAGCATATCTTCCCTCAGAAGTGGCAGACCAACTACTTTCCAGATGAGTCGGATTCAACAATAAAGGAGAAAATAGAGCACATAGGAAACAAGCTACCATTTGAAAAGAAGTTGAATATTGTTGCCGGCAATGGCTATTTCAAGAAAAAGAAAAAAGAGTATGCTACTTCTAAGATTAAAATCACAAATGCTATGGGCATTTCGGATGTAATGGATTGGAATGTGGACTCTATCATGAAGCGAGACATTCGTGTATCGGATGAGGTAGTTAAGATTTTAAATAGATGGAACAACGAATATTTAAATATTCCAGGCGACGAAGAAAAGGCAGAATTACCTTCAGAGGAAGACTTAGCTCGAATTGAGGAGTTTAAGAAGAAGGGCTGGATATAATGACAAGGTAAAAAGGTGGCTTTTAACTTGGCAAAAAACAAAACCGAAATAACCATCCGTTCCAGCGCAGCGGAATACCTGACCTATGTTGCCTCTGTGGGTGACCAGCAGGACAGCATTGATATGCGCTACGAAGATGAAAATATATGGCTGACACAGAAGATGATGGTCACATTATATGGTGTTGGTTTGCCAACGATAAATGAACATATTAAAAAGATTTATGCAGATAGTGAATTAGAAGAGTCTGCAACTATTCGGAATTTCCGAATAGTTCAAACCGAAGGTTCACGTCAGGTGACTCGTGATACAAAGCATTATAATCTTCAAATGATTATTGCTGTTGGATTCAAGGTAAACAATGAGCGAGCTGTACAGTTTCGCAAGTGGGCTAACCGTATCGTTAAGGACTACACCATCATATGATCAAACAGCAAAAACGACCAAGCAGTTCTTTGCAAAGGTTCAAAATAAGATGCATTATGCAGTTCATGGACATACAGCAGCGGAGTTGATTTACGAGCGGGCTGATGCTGATAAGCCACATATGGGATTAACCACTTGGGCAGCAGCGCCGGAAGGAAAGATTGTAAAAAGTGATGTGAGTATTGCGAAGAATTATCTTTCGGAGAAGGAAATGCGTTCGCTGGAGCGTATTGTATCTGCTTATCTGGATTTGGCAGAAGACCGTGCGGAACGTCACATTCCGATGACGATGGAGGACTGGTCAAAGCGACTTGATTTATTTTTGATGGCCGATGACAGAGAGGTTCTTCAAGATGCAGGAAAAATCACTGCTGAGATTGCCAAGGCAAAAGCTGAAACTGAATTTGAAAAATATCGTGTCATTCAAGACAGATTATTTATGGCTGATTTTGATAAGTACATGTTGGAACTGGAAGAGAAAGCAAAAAATAATGGCTAGTCTCAGTGCGAGATTATGAAATGCGAGGAAGCGCTGAAAGTATGGTATTGTTAAACTATGTCCGAGGTGATTTTTGTGATGTTGAATAAAATTAGTTTTAAGCTGTCAACAGAAACTTTTGGGTGTGATAATGAGCCTACGGATGTAGTTGAAATCTATATTGATGGAGATAATCTGCGTAAAAAGATTTCATGCGGATTACCTTTGGGACCGTCGGAATTATATACAAGTCTTATGAGAAGTTTCTTTATATTTGTATGTGGTTGTGGATGTGTTGGTTGTGGAGATACCGAGGTTCATATTGATGAAACGGAACGTTTGGTTATTTGGCATGATTTCATTCACGATTCTAAAACCATTGAGTTTAATCAGATATTTGTTTTTGATCGAGAGCAGTACTATTCTGAGGTAAATAAAATACTTGAATGGGTTGGAGATACAAGACTTGTTCATTATCTAGGAAATGTGTTTACTGTATGGTCTGATGAGCTGCGTTTAAGATATTTGGCAGATAATCTTAGTTGCTCATGTGCTCTAAGATATGATTTCAAGTCAGAAATTTATTTTGGGCGGGAAGAAGTGTTGAATGTGTTGAAGTTAGAGTTTGCAGAGGGTACATATAAACAAAAAAAAAACTCAAAATTTTTTTACAGAATAGGCGGCTTTCATGGAAGGATAAAAGCAAAAGGATATAGTGAAAAGTATCTGGAATTATATCATCATGAAAATCCTTTTGAAGCAGTCATGCATGTTTTTTATAATACTGATTCAGATGGAAAAATCAATGATATATTGCTCAAAAGAAATATAGAGCGGTGAATTAAAATGTTGAGGAGGTGAAAGGGGTAATGGTTACATTTAAATTAGTAGAAGAAACAGACGAGTATTTACTTTATTGGTATTACGCTGAAGGTAATGAAAGCCTAAAACCGGGAATAATCATCGTTGATAAAATTAACGGTAAGATTGATATTACAGAGCTTGCCGAGGATGATTGGGAACGTGATATATCTGTTGAAGAGCTAAATGAATTAGCTGAATCAGTCAATAGAGAGATACGTGAAGAAGGAGGAACGGATTTTCTGGAGCTTGCAACGGAACCGGAGCATAGCGTATTTTTTGGAGACCATGCAGTCAATGCAATTTGGGATAAATTGCGTGAAGGAATTGTTCCGAAAAAAGGAGCGCGGGCTTGGTATTGATGAAGCGTTGAAGCAGTGGTTTTGCTCTATTTTGAATAGGGAAGGAAAATTTTATCCCAGCTGACAGCATAAAAGCATAATAGCATTACAAGGCGTTCTACATGATTGCGGTAGAACGTCTTATTCTTCAAGAAAGATTAGAGAATTTTCATACCATTCTTGACATTATCACAATTATCTGATAATATAAGACCGTAAGATTTTTGCACGCCTGCCCAGAGTACGGTCGTCGCAGCGTCATTGAGAACGCCTTATGTATTATTGAAGTAGTACATAGGGCGTTTTTTGTTAAGAAGAAGGGAGTTGAAGTTATGCAGATAAATGAAGCAAGTCAAAACACTGAAATCAAACAGGTCATACGCAGCCTTTGCATGATGAACAACAGGTTTATGAACTTTATGCTTGATGACAACAAAGAAGCAGCGCAGGTTTTCTTGCGCGTAATCTTGGGAGATGATAAAATTAAGGTGAGGAATGTCAGGATACAAAGCTTTATCCAAAACATCTATGGACATTCTTCGCAGTTGGATATCCTGGCGCAGGATAGCGAGGGACGCTATTTCAACGTAGAGGTGCAAAGAAGCGATGAAGGCGCTCCGGCAAGACGCGCCAGATTTTACAGCAGTATACTAGATACACACTTCCTGCAACCAAGTAAGCTTTACGAAGAACTGCCGGATACTTACGTAATTTTTATTACAGAGAATGATGTCTTGCGCGATAATCTGCCTTTGTATAATATAAGACGCAGAATAGATGAAAATGCGAAATGCTTTGAAGATGGTTCGCATATCATTTATGTCAACAGCCAGCGTCGAGATGATACAGCATTAGGTAAACTGATGCAGGATTTATATTGTACAGAGCCTAAAAATTTACATTACCATGAATTTGCCGAGCGCATGGAGTTTTTGAAATACAGCAAGGAGGGCGAAGAAAAAATGACTGACGTAATTGAAGAATATGCTGCAAGAAAAGCCGAAGCAGCGGCGAAGGCAGTTGAAGAAAAAATGACTGACGTGATCGAAGAATATGCTGCAAAAAAGGCAGAAGCAGTAGCGAAAGAAGCTAGTGAAAAAGCACAGGCACGTAACATTGAATTAGCCAAAGACCTTTTGAGTGAAGGGGAAAGCATCGAAAGAACTGTACGTCTTTCAAAACTTTCGGAAGCAGAAGTACGTGAGCTGGCATCCAAGCTGACAGCATAACAGTAAAATAGCATAAAGCTGCAAAAGGCGTTCTGCCAAACTTTGGTAGAACGCCTTATTTTATATACATGATATACACACCCTCCGCACCCCTGCCGATTTATCTTCTCCCTGATTTATGCTATAATAAACTACAAGTATGTTTGCAGGAGGTTGCCATGTTTGCTGTTAATGTTGCGATAAATTTACCGGTAAAAAATCTATTTCGTCAGTTTACATACAGTGTGCCGGAAGCACTGCAGTTTATAGACAGCGGCTGGCGTGTAGTAGTTCCCTTCAGCGGCCAGAAGGTGGAAGGCTTTGTGGTAGAGCGTGTGCCGCTGCCTAGTGATGAAGTGCTGAGAAGTAAGCTGAAGCCGGTGGAGGCAGCCTTGGGGGACACTCCATGGTTTGATAAGGAAATGCTGGCTACTGCCAAATGGATGGCAGATTATTATATGTGTTCGCTGGCAGAGGCGATGCGCCTTTTCGTGCCGGGAAAATCGAGCATTAAGCGGCGTGCCGTGCGTGATGCGCAGGGACGTTTGCTTTATTATGTTTATAATGAGCGTTTGCAGGAAAAAACAGTGCTGGCTTATCACATCAATGCCACAGGCAGGAAGGCGCTGGCCGAAGGAGTACTTGCCAAACGCGCCAAGGGGCAGCATGCTGCCCTAGGAGTGCTGGCGCAGGCTGCAGGGGCACTTAGCGTAAGCGAGCTGGCGCAGCAGGGCGTGAGCTCCGCTGTGGCGCGCGCATTAGCGCAAAACGGTTTGGCGGACGCGGTGCAGAAGCGTGTGCTGCGCAACAGCTACAACACGGTGCAGGAGCGTGGCGAAAGCCTGCAGCTGACGGCGGAGCAGCAGGATGCCGCAGTAAAGATTAATCAGGCGATAGATGCGCAACGTGCGCAGTCGTTCTTGCTGCAGGGAATTACTGGCAGCGGCAAGACGGAGGTTTATCTGCGCGCGGCGGCTCATGCTGTGGATGCAGGCTGGCAGGTGCTGATGCTGGTGCCGGAAATTGCGCTCACAGCACAGCTGGTGAAGCGCTTTCAGGCGTGGTTCGGCAGCGAAATTGCTGTGGCGCACAGTAAGCTTTCACAAAACGAAAGAGGCGATGTGTGGTACCGTATGCGCACAGGCAAGGCGAGGGTGCTGATTGGCGTGCGCAGTGCCGTGTTCGCTCCGTTTGAAAAGCTGGGACTGGTGATTGTCGACGAGGAGCACGAAGGCAGCTACAAGGAGGAGGACCATCGTCCACACTATAATGCACGTGATGTTGCCCGCACCCGCTGCCGTCTGACCGGCGCAGCTCTGGTGCTTGGCAGTGCTACGCCGGATTTATGCACGTATTATAAGGCACTGCAGGGCGAGTGTACACATTTGCATCTTACGTCACGTCCTAATGGTGCTGCTTTGCCAAAGGTTGAGATCGTGGATATGCGCAAGGAACTGGAGGCGCGCAATTTCAGCGTGCTGTCGCGCGCGCTGCAGCAGGCACTGGTGATGACGGCGGCGGCGGGGGAGCAGGCGATTGTCCTCTTGAACCGCCGTGGCTATTCTACCTTTGTGATGTGCCGTGACTGCGGCCAGACGATTACCTGTCCGCATTGCGCAGTAGCAATGGTTTACCATAAGAAGAACGAGGATTTGCGCTGCCATTACTGCGGTAACACGATGCCGCTGCCGCAGGAATGCCCAAACTGTCACAGCCGCCGCATCAAATATTTCGGCAGCGGTACTCAGAAGGCGGAAGAACAGCTGCAGCAGCTGCCGGAGGTGCGGGTTTTGCGCATGGATCAGGATTCGACTGTGGCGAAGTTTGCGCATGCCGACATTCTGCGGCGTTTTGCAGGTGGCGCGGCCAATGTTTTGATAGGCACGCAGATGGTGGCGAAGGGACACGATATTCCTAATGTAACGCTGGTGGGAGTGCTGGCGGCGGACAGCACGCTGCATCTGCCGGATTACAGAGCGTCGGAGCGCGCTTTTTCACTGCTGACGCAGGCAGCGGGGCGTGCGGGACGCGGTGACAGGCCGGGGCATGTAATCTTCCAAACCTATGATCCGGATAACCCGATTCTGCAGCTGGCGGTGACGCAGGATTACGACACCTTTGCCAAGCGTGAGCTGCAGGAGCGCAAAAATTATTTTTATCCGCCGTTTGCCCAGATGCTCAAGCTGCAGGTGGTTGACAAGGATGAGGGCGCAGGCCTGGCATTGGCGCAGCAGGTTGTCTTTTATCTGCAGAGCTTGAAGCTGCAGGGTAAGCTGGAGGATTTGCTGATTGCAGGACCGTTTCCCTCACTGGTGGCGAAGGCCTATGACCTGTATCGCTTCAATGTGCTGCTGAAGGCGCGGGATTTGAGGGAAACAAAGGAGGCGCTGCTGAACAGCGAATTTAAGGAAAAAGCAAATTTATACTTTAATGTTGATCCTGTAAGTGTAATTTAAAGTGATAAATGATTGTATAAAAACGGAGTTTGTGTTACAATATAGAAGATTTAACACTGCTAATGCCGGTAGAATGTTGCAAAAAATCTGCCAGTGTCAGCAAATTGATTAATGGGAGTAATTGTTTATGAGCATGCAGATGGAATTTATCAAGGTGCTGCCTTCACCGCAGGCCTTAATGGAGGATTATCCGGTAAGTAAGGCTTCTAAGCTGCTGAAGCTGCAGCGTGACGAGGCTATAAAGAATATTTTTACAGGCAAGGATGACCGCTTTTTGCTGGTCATCGGTCCTTGCTCCAGCGATAACGAGGACGCTGTGCTGGACTACGTTTATCGTCTGGCCAAGCTGCAGGAAAAGGTGCAGGATAAAATTTTTATCGTACCGCGCCTGTACACCAACAAGCCGCGTACTATCGGCGTAGGCTACAAGGGCATGCTGCATCAGCCTTCTCCCGAGGGTGAAGAGGATATGCTGGGCGGTATTATCGCTATCCGCAAAATGAATGTGCGCGTGGTAGAAGAAACCGGTCTGACCGGTGCGGAGGAAATTCTCTATCCCGAGGTTTTCCGCTATCTGTCCGATTTGCTGAGCTATGCCGCAGTTGGCGCGCGCTCCAGCGAGGACCAGCTCCACCGTATGATTGCCAGCGGCGTAGGCATTCCCGTAGGCATGAAGAATCCTACCAGCGGCGATTTGTCCGTTATGCTCAACAGTGTGGCGGCAGCGCAGCATGAGCAGGAATTCCTATTCCGTGGCTGGGAGGTACGCACCAAGGGTAATCCGCTGGCGCATTCCATTCTGCGCGGCTATGTTGACCCCATCGGCAACAGCTTCCCCAATTACCATTATGAGGTGCTGAAAATCGTTATTGATATGTATGCAGAACGTCAGCTGCAGAACCCGGCAATTATTGTGGATACCAACCACGCTAACTCCGGCAAAAAATATCTGGAGCAAATCCGCATTGCGAAGGATATCGTGCATTCCCGTAAGCTGAACGCTGATATTAACAGAATCGTCAAGGGCCTGATGATTGAAAGCTATATCGAGGACGGTGCTCAGGGCGTGCATGACGGCATTTACGGCAAATCTATTACAGACCCCTGCCTGGGCTGGGAAAAAACGGAAAGATTGCTGCTTGACCTGGCGGAAGAATTGTAAACTGATAAGTATGAGCTGCTGCGGCGAAGGCTGCAGCAGTTTTTTTGCATGCAAAAAAGACCGCCTGCTTCAGCGGGCGGCCTCTAAACATTCTCAGCTATTAAAATGTTTCCAGCAGCTTGTAGCCACGACCGATGAGGAAGGTGGCAGTTTCCGGCTCGTTGGTTTTAAAAACTACTACTGGTTTAACATTGTCGCGGTTAAAGGAAATATACAGATAGGAAATGTCGATGTTGGCACCGTGAATAGCGGCAAGAATTCCGTCCAGATAACCCGGAGTATCGTTCATCTCTACGGCAATAACCTTGTCCTGACGGCATTGGTAGCCTTCTGCCTTCAGCACCTCGATAGCAGTTTCTGCCTTGTCCACAATCAGGCGCACGATGCCGAATTCCGCGCTGTCATTGGCCAGCATAGTGTAAATATTGATATTGGCTTTAGCAAGAATGGTGGTGATTTTGAACAAACCACCCTCGTTGTTTTCGGTGAATAAAGAAACCTGGTTCAGCATATGTAAAAATCCTCCCTAAATTATCATAATCATAAAGCATACTGTACAGTTGTTAGCTTTTGTTTGCTTGATAATAGATTATAGCACAAATTTCGGTGACAAGAAAGATGTTTTTGTAAAGTTATCCTAGTGTAATGCAAGCTATTGTGAATTGAATGAGGACAAAAATAATATTTATTTTTGTTTTGAAAGAAGCAAATAACAGGTTTTTGGGTTAAGGTTGATGCTTGCTAACCATTTTAATCTTTAGCGTAAATGTTTCAGTAGACTTTGGGTTGAAACGAATAAAGATTTCAAATTACTTGATTTTTCGTATGAAAGTGCTATAATAATTCTTACAATACATGAACAAACATCGAAGTGTTTGCAAGAAGGCGGAGGTTGATAATATGGGTATGAAGAAATTATTAGCAGTTTTATTCTCGGCTTTACTGCTTGTAGGCGTTGCAGGCTGCGGCGGCAACAATGCGCAACAGGGCGCGGTGACACAAAAGGTTATGAACGCCAAAACTAAGCAGGATTTTGAGCCTGTAACAGAAATTAAGGAAGGACGCAAAAATGTCTATGCTGTGCTCAAGGTTATGAAGGGTAACTATTGGGAGGATGTTATCCGTGGCATTAAGGACGGAGCAGCTAAGGCTGACGTTAACGTTTATGTCGGCGGCGTTATGAAGGACGGCGACTGGGAGCTGCAACGCGATATGGTCAAAGAGCTTCCCGGTAAAAAAGCGGACGCAGTAATACTTGCTCCGGCGGACAGCTCCAATATGACGGCAAGTGCGAAAACTCTGCGCGAGCAGAAGTTGCCGGTATTTTTGGTTGATACCGCTCTCAGCAGCAATGATTATGATGCAGCCTTCCTTACCAACAACCTGGAAGCCGGTGCTGAGGTTTGCCAACAGATGGTGGAGCAGATGAAGGCTAACGGTGTGAAGGAATCCGAGGAGGCAACAGTTCTGGTACATGTCAGCACCTTGGCTAGCACTACGATTGCCGACCGTCTGAACAGCATTATGGCAAACTGGGGTAAATTTGCTCCTGCAAGCTGGAAAATCGAACATGATTATATTATTAACTACGGTGATGATGCAGGCGCAGTTAAGCTGGTTGCCGAAAAAATCAAAAATACTCATAATGTTAAAGGCATTATTGCCTGCAACAACGGCTCCACCAATGCAACTGTGGAAGCTGTAATGACTGCAGGCCGTAAGGATATTGCCGTTACCGGCTTTGACCTTGGCAAAAAGACCTTACTGGGCCTGGAGGACAAAAACTATAGTATTGCCGTTGCCGTACAGAATCAGTACAAAATGGGCTATGAGGCTGTGATGGCTGCCGCTGCAGCAGTAAAAGATGGCAGCAAGCCGGCACAGAAGCTGGTGAATACCGGTATCCGTATGGTAGATAAAAACAATTATAAAAAATAAATAACTAAAAAGCTCCAAAGCCTTCTGACGTTGACGGGAAAAATACGCCTGACGCAGAAGGCTTTTGCAGTATTTGCTTAAATATATGAGGAAGCCTGTGCAGAGAATTTGTTTTTTCCTGTAGTAATGTGTTATAATGAACTATTGGAATAGATACAAGGAGGAACAAAAATGGCTAAGTTAAAAATAGTGATTGCCGGCGCTCCGGTGCTGCGTGAGGTGGCTCAACCGGTAGAGCGTATAGATAAAAAATTGCAGCGTCTGCTGCGTGATATGGCAGAAACAATGTATGCGGCCGACGGCGTAGGCCTGGCAGCACCGCAGGTGGGTGTAAGCAAGCGCGTAGTAGTTATTGACGTAGGCGAAGGCCTGTACGAGCTGATTAACCCTGAAATTGTTAAACGCGAGGGCAAGGTGCTGGGCAGCGAAGGCTGTCTTTCCGTGCCTGATTATGAGGGCGAGGTAGAGCGCTCCGAATATGTGGAATGCGAATTCACCGACAAAACCGGTCAGCGCATGCTGCTTTCCGCAAGTGGTCTTTTGGCTATCTGCATTCAGCATGAGCTGGACCATCTGGACGGCATTCTGTTCATCGACAAGGCTAAAACCATTTCGCCTAAGCAGAAGGAAAATCCCGAGGATGCTGTAAGATAAATCCTGAGCGGGATATGAAAAAAAGATATACGGAGGAAAACAAATGCGTATAGTATTTATGGGAACACCGGATTTCGCAGTAGGCAGCCTGCAGGCGCTGTGCGAAAGCGGTAAGCATGAAATTCTTGCGGTAGTAACTCAGCCGGATCGTCCTAAGGGACGCGGCAACAAGCTGCTGCAAACACCGGTTAAAGAATATGCGTTGGCGCAGGGACTGACTGTTTACCAGCCGCAAAAGGTAAAAACTCCTGAATTTGTTGAGCTGCTGCACGAGCTGCAGCCGGAGCTGATTGTCGTAGCTGCCTTCGGTCAGTTCTTGAGCAAGGAAATTCTGGAGCTGCCGAAATACGGCTGCATCAACGTACACGCTTCCCTGCTGCCGAAGTATCGCGGTGCGGCACCGATTCAGTACGCCATCATCAAGGGCGAAAAGGAATCAGGCGTAACGATTATGCAGATGGATATTGGCATGGATACCGGCGCTATGCTGGATAAGGTAGTGGTGCCTATTGCTGAAAACACCACGATGGGCGAGCTGCATGACGCTCTGCGTGAGCAGGGTGCAGCGCTGCTGCTCGAGGTTATTGACAAAATTGCTGCAGGTACCGCTGTGGCAGAACCGCAGGATAACGAACAGGCCACCTATGCGACACTTCTCGACCGCAGCATGGAGCATATCGACTGGAGTAAAACGGCGCAGGAGGTACACAACCTTATCCGTGGCTTTAACCCTGCACCCAGCACCTTTACCAAGCTGCCGAACGGCAAGAGCTTGAAAATCTGGGGCAGCAAAATGACTGACAAAAGCAGCGCTGCTGCTGCCGGTACCGTTATCGAAACCGGCAAGCACAGCTTCTTTGTAGCTTGCGGTGAGGGCGTACTGGAAATCATCGAGGTACAGCCCGAATCCAAAAAACGTATGCCGGCGCAGGTTTTCCTGAACGGCCGCGGCGTACAGGAGGGCGACCTGCTTGCCTGAAGCAGGCTGTGATTTGAAGGAGTAATCTTTTAATGAACGAAGACAGTGTATTTAAGCCCAAAAAACGTATATTTATGGCTCTGACCTCCATAAGCGCCATTTTAGGTGCGCTGATGTTTTATGTGGTCTGGAAGGTAACCTTTCCGGGACTTTATGAAATCAGCAGATTTTTGCCGATAGTCTTCGGCTTTTTCGGCGTACTTATAGTGTTGGCGATGCTCAGCGGCGTGCTGGGAATTGTTATGGCGCTGTTGGGAATACCGGTACTCAAGATTTTGTATTTTTGGGCGTGGAAGGCAATTAATATTCTTTTCCCCTTTGCGGTAGTACTGGGACGCTTGTTCAACATTCCCCGTGACCGCATCGAGCAGTCCTTTATCGAGGTCAGCAACAATCTGGTGCTGCAGCATAAGGTGAAGGTGCCTGCTAACCGAATTATGATTTTAACACCGCATTGTATCCAGCTGGATACCTGCGTACATAAGATAACCCGTAATGTAGAGAACTGCCGTCAGTGCGGACGCTGCAGTGTAGGTGCTATGCTAGGGTTGGCGCACAAGTACGGCTGCCATTTTGCCGTGGCTACAGGCGGTACGCTGGCAAGGCAGATGGTTAAGCAGGCAAGACCAAAGGCTATTGTGGCTGTGGCCTGCGAGCGTGATCTGACCAGCGGCATTCAGGACGTGTTCCCGCTGCCGGTGCTGGGCGTTTTAAACGAGCGTCCCTTTGGTCCCTGCTTTAATACGCGGGTAGATATTGATAAGCTGGAAGCAGCAATTTTAGCATTTATGGAAGATGATGAGGAAGAAACAAAGCATGCGGAAGGAACAAAAAGCAAATTATCCTGAGAGCGCCCGCGGAGCAGCGGCGCTTTTGGTGCGTATGGTGCTGGAGGACGGCGCTTATACGAATATCGCGCTGAACCAGTATCTGCGCGGCAGCAGATTGAGTGACCTTGACAGAAGGCTGGCAACGGAGCTGGTCTACGGCACTGTAAAGGCCAGCGGTACGCTGGACTGGTATCTGGCGCAGTGCGTTAGCCGTCCGCTGGACAAGGTGGCCGGTGATATTCTGGCGATACTGCGCATAAGTACCTACCAGCTGCTGTATATGACGCGTATTCCTGCGTCGGCGGCAGTAAACGAGGCTGTAAAGCTGGCACGCTCGGTGAGCCATGAGGGCAGTGCCAAGTTCGTCAACGGCGTTCTGCGCGGTTTGCTGCGTAAGCAGGAGGCAGGCGCGTTCGTCCTGCCCGATGCCGAAAAGCAGGATGCCGATTATCTGTCACTGAAATACTACCATCCGCGCTGGCTGGTGAAGCGCTGGCTGGGACCATGGGGACGCGGCGGCACCGAACGTCTGCTGGCGTTTGATAACACGGCTGCGCCGGTTTGCCTGCGTGCCAATACGCTGGTGACTACGCGCGATAAGCTGTTGGCGGATTTGACGGAAATGGGTGCGCAGGTGCGTGCTTCCGAATGGAGTCCCTACGGAATTGTGGCAGAGCATCTGCCGTCGCTGCATACACTTTTGGCGGCACTGCCGCAGCATTTTTATATTCAGGACGAAAGCTCCATGCTGGTAGCGCCGGTGCTGGCACCGCAGCCCGGAATGCGCGTGCTGGATATGTGCAGCGCTCCAGGCGGCAAGGCAACGCACGTGGCACAGCTTATGCAGGATAAGGGCGAGATTATCGCCTGCGACATCCACGAGCACAAGCTGGAGCTGATTGCCGAAAACGCTGCCCGTCTGGGTATGAAGAGCGTCAAAGCACTGCAGAACGATGCTCTGCAGTTGCGCAGCGAATGGCTGGGCGCGTTTGACAGAGTTTTGGTTGATGCACCCTGCTCCGGTTTGGGTGTGCTGCGCCGCCGTGCGGAAGCACGCTGGCGCAAGCAGCGTAAGGACTTGAAGCTGTTCCCGCCGCTGCAGCTGGCAATTTTAAAGAATGCTGCACAGTACGTGAAGGATGGCGGTACCATGGTTTACAGCACCTGCACGATTGAGCAGAGCGAAAACCATTATCTGGTGGAAGAGTTTTTAACGCAGTATCCCGAATGGCAGCGCGTGGAGTTCACGCATCCGCTGACGGGTGAGCAGGTACAGGAGCTGCAGCTTCTGCCGCAGAACGACGGCATTGATGGCTTTTATATCTGCAAGCTGATGAAAAAGCAGTAACATAGAGGTAAGAGAATGCAAGATATTTTTGCTTTACCAATAGAAGAATTACAAGAATTATTTGTGGCGGCAGGCCTGAAAAAGTTTCGCGCAAAGCAGGTTTTTCAATGGTTGTACCAAAAGTCGGTCTTTGATTTTGCCGCTATGCACAACCTGAGCAAGGCCGATATCGCCGTGCTGCAGGAAAAATTCACCGTGCTGCCGCGCAGTCTGGAAATTCTGCGCGAGCAGAATTCCTCCGACGGCATGACGAGCAAGCTGCTCTTGGGCTTGCCGGACGGAAATTCGGTAGAAACGGTTCTGATGCACCATGATTACGGCTACAGCGTGTGCGTTTCCAGCCAGGTCGGCTGCGATATGCACTGTGCCTTCTGCGCCAGCGGCCTGAAGGGCGCTGTACGCAATCTGACGGCGGCAGAAATCGTGGCGCAGGTTTACCTGTTCAACGAGCGTCTGCGTGAGCAGGGTGCGATGGTGAGCAGAGTGGTGGTTATGGGCAGCGGTGAACCGATGCTGAACTTTGACAGCGTTTTGCAGGCGCTGGACTTTCTGCATCGCGAGGACACCTGCAACATGAGCTACCGCAATATGACGCTTTCCACCTGCGGCATAATTCCGGGTATTAAACGTCTGGAGGAGCAGGGCAAGCCGATAAATCTGGCAATTTCACTGCATGCGGTAAAAAACGAGCTGCGTACGGCGCTGATGCCTGTCAACAAGGGCTATCCTTTCGTGGATGTGCTGACAGCTGCCGAAAGCTACAGCAAGGCCAGCGGCAGGCAGATAACTTATGAATATATTCTGTTGAAGGGAAAAAATGACAGTCCGCAGGACGCGGAGCTTTTGAGCAATTACCTGCGCTATAAGCAGGCATCCGTTAATCTGATACCGGCCAACCCGGTACCGGAGCAGGGCTTTGAGCGTCCATCCAAATCGGCAGTAGAACGCTTTTTGCGCATCCTGCAGAAAAACAGGATTAACGCTACCGTTCGTAAGGAGATGGGCAAGGATATTGATGCAGCCTGCGGTCAGCTGCGGGCTAAATTTGCCAAGGAACAGGAGCAAAAATAATGCAGGTAATCAGCAGAACCCATGTGGGCCTGGTCAGAGAAAATAATGAAGATGCGCTGCTGGTGCGCGAGCCGTATCTTTTTGCTGTAGCAGATGGTATGGGTGGCTATGCGGCAGGTGAAATTGCCAGCAGGTCTACTATTAAAGCCTTTGAGGCTGCGACACACAGCCTGCGCCATGAGCAGGAGGAACAGAATATCCGTAAGGTTATGCTGGAGGCCTTTGACAAGGCCAATACGCACGTTTATAAAATGGCGGTGAGCAACGAAAGCTATTCCGGCATGGGAACGACGATGACAGCGCTTTATCTGCCGGGGGACGGCCACGGCTACTGCTGCCATGTAGGTGACAGCAGATTGTATCTGTTCCGTGACGACAAGCTGGAGCAGCTGACGCATGACCATACACTGGTAGCAGATTTAAAGGAACAGGGAAAAATCACGGACGAGGAAGCCTTTGTACATCCGCAGCGTAATATTTTGCTGCAAGCCCTGGGTGTCGAGGAAACAGTCAATGCTGATTTCTTCAGCTTCCGTCTGCAGGAGGGTGACAGGCTGCTGCTGTGCAGCGACGGTCTGTCCGACATGCTGCGTGCAGCTGAAATCAGCCGGATTATAGGCTGTGCAGATCTGGAGCAGGCTGCGGACAAATTGCTGGAGCAGAGCCTGGACAACGGCGGACGCGATAACGTGTCCCTGATTCTGATTGATTTAACTACGCAGGGGGAGGAAAGCTGTAATGGATAAAAATGGCAAGACCATCTTGAACGGACGCTATGAGATTATTCGTCCGATTGGCTATGGCGGTATGGCCGAAGTCTTTTTGGCCCACGACCAGCTTTTGGACCGTAATGTAGCCGTGAAAATGCTGCGCGACCAGTTCCTCGAGGACAACGAGCTGCTGGAGCAGTTCCGCCGGGAGGCGAAATCCGCGGCGCGCCTGGTGCATCCGTATATCATCAATATCTATGATGTTGTGTCGGAGGGCAGCAATCAGTATATAGTTATGGAATATGTTGACGGTGTTACTCTGAAGGAGTATATGAAGGAGCATAAGCTGAGCCTGAATACTGTGCTGGAAATCGCTGTGCGACTTGCCGATGCACTGCAGCATGCTCACAGCCATAACATTATTCACTGTGATATCAAGCCGCAGAATATTTTGATTGATAAAAATATGAATCCTAAAATCGCTGATTTCGGTATTGCCAAAATGGTCACGAATCAGACGATGGTTTATTCCAAATCGGTGATGGGTTCAGTGCATTATATTTCACCGGAGCAGGCCTGTGGCGGTAAGATTACTGCCAGCAGCGATGTCTATTCCTTGGGCATAGTGCTCTTCGAAATGCTTACGGGTGAGGTTCCTTACGTTGGTACAACGGCTGTTTCTGTTGCTATGATGCATGTAGAAAAGCCTGTGCCGCAGCTGAAGGACTACATGGATAATGTTCCCGAGGGCATGCAGGAGATTATGAACAAGGCGCTGGCGAAGCGCTGTGAGGACAGATATGCTAACGCCGGACAGATGCGACGCGATTTGCTGAACCTGAAGATGAAGCTCTTCCCGTTCAGCAGCGAGGACTATCATCAGGAGCTGGGCGCGGTGAAGTCCAACGGCAATGTTGTTGATAGCCCTGATGATGGTGCTACGGTGATTATGAAGCCGGTGCGCAGTGAGCTGCCGCCGAAGCAGGTAACTCCGGCTGTAACACAAGAGCCGGAAAAAATTCAGGAAAAGCAGGAAGCAATGCCTTCCGAAAAAACAGGGGATGAAAAACCGGTGGTTAAGAAAAAGCTGAATTATACCAAACTGATAGTAATGATTACTGCTGCGGTAGTAGCAATTTCACTGGTAGCGCACTTTATCTTCAACCGCAATCTGGCGGAGATTGAGGTGCCTAATGTTACCAATATGACGGTAGTAGAAGCACAGAAGCTGCTGGAGGAAAAGCAGTTTAAGGTAGAGCTGGAGGAAAAATACGGCGATCCTGATAAGTTTAAGCCCGGTACTGTTATGGAGCAGTCTCCGAAGGCCGGCGAAAAACGTAAGCAGGGCAGCCTTATTATCCTGACCATCTGTAAGGGTGCGGAGCTGAAGGCTGTGCCTGATGTTACGGGCATGTCGCTGTCGAAGGCGGAGCAGCAGCTGGCGGATGCAGGCTTTAAGGTCGGCAAGGTGACGCGCAAGCATGTGGACGGTGGCAAAATCGGCGCTGTACTCAGCCAGTCGCCGAAGGGCCTGGACAAGGCTCCCAAAGGAACTGCCATCGATTTGGTAATTAACGAAGGCGATAAGCCGGTACCGGATATTATCGGCAAATCTGTTGACGAAGCCAAGGGTATGCTAGAGCAGGCAGGCCTGAAGCTTGGTGAAATCAAAAAGGTTCAGGATGCCAACGCTAAGAAGAATGTAGTTTTGGCCTGCAACCCGGGTGTAGGCAGTAACCTTAACGACGGCGCGGCTGTAGCGATTACTGTAGCTGCCGGCGGCGAAAAGAAGAGCGCCTATGTTGACTTTGTCGTACCGAGCGGCAAGCCTGCCAACGTACGCATTGTGCTGACGGATGATAACGGCACGGCAACATTGTACAGCGGTACACAAAACGGCAGCGTGCGTCTGCGTCAGAAGGTGGAATATGCAGGCAATGCCAAGGTTCAGTTCATCTGTGACGGCAAGCTCATATCTGAAAGGAATCTGTAAACATGGCAGAGCTGCAGGGCAGAGTCCTGAAAAATTATAACGGCTATTATTACCTTAAGGTAGAAGGCGAAAGCGAGCCTTATACCTGCAAGGTAAAGGGAAAAATGAAGAAAAACCGTTTTTCGCTGGCAACAGGCGATATCGCCGGCTTTGAGGTAAGCAGCAGCGAAAAGCGCGAGGGGATGGTTACCGGCGTGCTGCCGCGCAGAAATTTTCTGCCGCGTCCTACGCTGGCTAATCTGGATTTGTTTGTGGCAGCCTTTGCCTGTGCTGCGCCGGAATTCAGCTTTCTGTTGGCAGATAAGCTGCTGGCGTTGGCAGAGCTGGCGAAAATTCCTGCGATTTTGGTGCTTAACAAGGAGGATAACGCTCCTGCGGGCCTGATTGAGCAGGTGAAGGCTGTTTATGAGCCTATCGGCTATGAGGTTTATACTCTGTCGGCACAGAACGGCACCGGCGTGGAGGCTCTGCGTGAGCGTCTGCGTGGTAAAATCTGCGCCTTTGGCGGACCTTCGGGCGTAGGCAAATCGTCTACCATCAACGCTATCGACAGCAGCGTGGACCTGCGCACGGGCGAGGTTAGCGAAAAAATCGGCCGTGGCAAGCATACTACACGCTATGCACAGCTGCTGCCGTTTGACGAAGGCTATATTGCGGACACTCCGGGCTTCGGCAATCTGCTGTTGGAGGGACTGACCGCCGAAATGGTGCTGGCCTCCTTCCGTGAGTTTGCCGATTATGAGGCAGGCTGCAGGTTCTGTCCCTGTACGCATACGCACGAGCCTGTCTGCGGTGTAAAGGATGCTGTGGCTGCAGGAAGAATTTCTGCCAGCCGTTATGAATCATATTTGACAATGTTAGCAGAGGTAAAACTGCTGCAAGAGAAAGAGGGAAGAAAATGATGATTAAAGTTGCTCCATCAATTTTATCTGCCGATTTTGCATATCTGGCGGACGAAATCAAAAAAATTGAAGTTGCCGGTGCCGACTGGGTACACATCGATGTTATGGACGGCCAGTTTGTACCTAACCTGACCTTCGGTGCTCCTGTAGTGAAAAAAATCCGTAAGGTTACCGACCTGTTTTTCGACTGCCATCTGATGGTAGAAAATCCGGAAAAATATATTGCCGACTTCAAGGCTGCCGGTGCCGACCAGATTGTTGTGCATGTAGAAACCACCAAGCATCTGCACCGCTGCATCCAGCAGATTAAGGCTGAGAGCATGAAAGCGGGCGTTGCGCTGAACCCTGCTACCAGCCTGAGTATGGTAGAAGAAATTCTGCCTTATGTTGATATGGTACTGCTGATGACCGTTAACCCCGGCTTCGGCGGCCAAAGCTTTATTGAAGGCGTAGTGCCGAAGATTGAGCGCCTGCATGCAATGATTACCGAGCGTGGCCTGAACGTGGATATTCAGGTTGACGGCGGCGTTAACGCCGAAACCTCCAAGCTGGTGAAGGCTGCCGGTGCCAACGTATTGGTAGCAGGCTCCTATGTTTACGGCGCTGAGGATACCGCTGCTGCTATTGCCAGCCTGAAATAGTATTCAGTGATTAGTGAACAGTAAATAGTGTTCGGAGAATAAGAAAAACCGTCCTTTCCCGCTATCTGCAAAAATGCAGACAGGGAAGGACGGTTTAATTTTGCTTTTGGTGTTATTTTTTTTCGCTATCGTTGGCTTTTTGCCAGATATACCACACTGCGAGCGAGCGCCAGGGACGCCATGTTTCCGTAAGCGTATTGATTTTGCCGCGTTTGGGAATTTCGCTCAGATTAAGCATTTTCTGCAGCTCTTTCTTGAAGATAAAGTCGGCACTAGGTACAACGTCTGTGCGGCACAGAGCCAGCAGCAGAAACATTTCGATGGTCCATTGGCCGAGGCCGCGGATTTGCATCAGCTGCTTGGTAATCTGGCTGTCGGTCATATCATCGAACTTATCCATGGTTACGCTGCCGTTGATCACTGCTTCGGCAAAGCTGCGCAGGTAATCCACCTTTTGCTTAACAAGACCGATGCTGAGCAGGTCCTCGGCGGAAGCAGCAAGCACTGCCTGCGGTGTAATGGGATTGCCGGTGAGGCCTTCGAGCCTTTGCATCAGCTGCTGGCTGACATCAGGCGGCAACTGTTGGGCGATAATACCGGTCAGTAATATAGTAAAATAAGACTCTTTGGATTTTGGTTTTAACGGACAGGGCGAATAACGGTCAACTAACGGGGCGAGCTCTGGAACGTTTTCACGCAGATAGCGGTCACCGACGGACCAATCTGGGGCTTGGCACATAAGCATCCTCCTTTTGTTTACTTTATTACAATATTATAATACGAAAACGGCGGTTAGACAAACGAAAAAAATGCGAAATAATAGCAATAAAAGCAGTTTTCTATGAACGAAGTCTTTCGGATTTGCTTTTTCTTTAAATCATGAAGAAAAATAAAAAACGGCGGCAACGCAGATTAATATTTGCACTTTTTTCTTCAAAGCTGTATAATTAGTCTGATTGACAATCTATATTCGTAATTAAAATGTAAGGAGACGATGAAATGTCTGAAGTCAGAGTAAGATTTGCTCCCAGTCCTACTGGGTATTTACATATTGGTGGTGCGCGTACTGCGCTGTTTAACTGGCTGTTTGCCCGCAAAATGGGCGGCAAGCTGATTCTGCGTATTGAGGATACCGATATTGAACGTCTGAAAGAGGATTCCGTAAGCCAAATCCTTACCAGCCTAAAATGGTTGGGCATCAACTGGGATGAAGGTCCGGAGGCCGGCGGTGAATATGGTCCTTACTATCAGTCCGAGCGCTTTGATATTTACAAAAAATATGCTCAGCAGCTGTTGGACGAAGGCAAAGCATACTACTGCTTCTGCACTACCGAGGATTTGGCTGCACAACGCGAAAAACAACGCGCTGCTAAGCAACCGTTCCGTTATGCACGTACCTGCCGCGATATTCCGGCAGAAGAGGCTAAAGCACGTATCGCTGCAGGCGAACCGTATTCCATTCGTATCAAAATTCCTGCTGAGGGCAGCATCACCGTTCATGACCTGATTCATGGCGAAGTTACCTTTAACATGGACCAGTTCGATGATTTCGTAATTGTAAAATCCAACGGTATTCCTACCTATAACTTCGCTGTTTGTGTCGATGACCATCTGATGGGCATGACCCACGTACTGCGTGCCGAGGAGCATCTTTCCAACACTCCGAAGCAGCTGCTGGTTTACGAAGCACTGGGCTGGGAGCCGCCTAAGTTCGGTCATATGCCGATGATTCTGGCTATGGACCGTTCCAAGCTGAGCAAACGCCACGGCGCAACCTCCGTTGAAGAATTCCGCAGCCAAGGCTACCTGCCGGAAGCTATCATCAACTATCTGACTCTGCTTGGCTGGGGCCCCGGCGATGAACGCGAAATCTTCACTCTGGAAGAAACCGTTAAGCTGTTTGAGCTGGAGCAGATGAGCAAAAAGGCTGCTATTTATGACACCAAAAAGCTCACCTGGATGAACGGCCAATATCTGTCCGAGCTGCCGCTGGAAAAAATTCTGCCGGATGCTAAGCCTTTCTTCGTTAAAGACGGCCTGGTAACCGAAGAATGGTTCAACGATGCTGCCAACGAAGCATATTTTGAAAAGCTCGTAGACGTTGTACGTGTACGCGTTAAAACTTTGCAGGAGGTTGCCGATGCTTCCACCTACTTCTTCAAGGATGTTGAAGAATATGATGAAAAGGGTGTAGCTAAGCACTTCAAGGCAGAAAATATTCCTGTACTGGAGCAGTGCATTGCAGCAATTAAGGCTGATGATGTATATGACCTGGCTTCTACCGAAGCAGCATACAATAAGATTGCTGCCGACAACGGTCTGGCTCTGGGCAAAGTTATCCATCCGACTCGTCTGGCTCTGACCGGACGCACCGTAAGCCCCGGTATGTTTGACGTTATGGTTCTGCTGGGTAAGGAAAGAACTCTGGCACGTCTGGAAAAGGCTGTTGAGTTCATTAAAAGTTTATGATTGTAAAATAGCGATTGGCGGCTTGTTTTAGCGCGATTGCTTTAATTGAGCAGGAGGGCTTTCTTCCTGCTTAATTTTTACCAAGAGGTTCAAGGCTTGGAACATTGTTTTTGGAAAGGAGCTGCAGACTATGAAAATCCTGTTGACAACATTATTATGCTTATGCTTATCTCTGCCGGTATTGGCAGACCAGCAGACAACGGTGCTTACCGAACAGACCTCTGTAGGCAAGGCAACGGCAACGCTGCCCTACATTGACGGCAGTAATTCAACAGAGCTGGAAAAACAGGCCAACGCTATGGTGCGCGATGCTGCAGCTAAGCTGGTTAAGGAAGTCGGCGGTCAGGGCAGTGTAACCTATAAGGTGATGCTGAACCGTCCGAGTCTGGTGAGCCTGCTGCTGGAGGCAGACAACGGAGGACGCAAGGCATATGCCGGACTGAATCTTGATTTGACCACCGGCAAGGAGTTCGAGGTTACGGATTTCTTTGTCGATAATGATAATGTAAAGGCTGCTTTGGGCAATTATGATAATGTGCTCTTCGGCGAAGAGGGCTTGTTTGTGCGCAGCAAGAAAAATGCTACCTACAGCAGCTTTGTGCCCTACAGGGATGTAGTTACCTCCCTGCGTATCGGCGAAGCAGGACGTTTGCTGCAGCTGGCGAAAATTACCGATAAGGCTGCAGGAAAAACACTGCGTCTGCCTGCAAGCGGACTTATGGCGCTGAAGCTGGACAGCAATCCTTCCACCGGCTACGGCTGGCAATTTGCCTGCAGCTCACCGGCAGTAAGCAAGGTAGGCAGCTCGTTTACTATTCCGCGCGGTGACGAGGAAAGAATGGGTGCGCCCGGCGTTGAAATTTTGGTGCTGGCAGTTACCAAGCCCGGTACCTATAATATCCGCATGGATTACAAGCGCTCTTGGGAAAAAATGAGCCTACAAAGCTTTAACTTTACCGTTATCGCAGAATAAGCTAGAGGATGTGTTTATGGAAAAAGCATCAGTTTCTGTAAAAATATATAATAGTACCTATGCATTAACGACCTCTGCTTCCGAAGAACAGGTGCTGAAAATAGCAGCAGAGGTAGACAGAAGAATGCAGGAGCTGGCAGAAAGCAAAAAGCTGCTGCAGACAGATAAAATCGCCATCTGGACGGCGCTCGATCTGGCTGCAGACAGACTGGAGTTGCAGGAAAAATGCGTTGCTCTGAAACAGGAAATGCAGCAGCAATCCGTGGCAGCGGAGCAAAAAATGCAGGAAAAATGCGCTGCGATGGAGCAGGAGCTGCAGCAAAAGTGCGCAGCAGCAGAGCAGAAAATGCAGGAAAAATATGCTGCGCTCGAGCAGGAAATGCAGCAAAGAAATGCTGTGCTGGCAGAAGAGCTGCAAAGCCTGCAGGCCAGATATGACAGACTGCTGGCAGCAGTGCGTGAAAGGTAGATAACATATGGAAAAGAAAACAATAGAACTGCTTGCTCCCGCAGGCAGCTGGGAAGCATTGGAGGCAGCGGTAAACGCCGGCGCTGATGCTGTATATATGGGCGGTAAAGCCTTTGGCGCACGTGCCTATGCCAGCAATTTTGATGAAGAGGAAATGGCGAAGGCGGTGTATTTTGCGCATATGCACCATGTGCGCCTGTATATTACCGTCAATACTTTGGTTGATGACAGCGAGCTGGAGGCTTTATCCGCTTATCTGCTGTTTTTGAATAACGTGGGCGTAGACGGACTCATTGTGCAGGATTTGGGCGTTATCCGCCTGGCGCAGAAAATTGTGCCGGAGCTTCCGTTGCATGCCAGCACGCAGATGAGCATTACCAACAGCAGCGGTGTAGATTTCGCTATGGGTGCAGGCATGGAGCGCAGCGTATTGGCACGCGAACTGAGCCTGAAGGAAATCGGTGCCGCCTGCAGCCGAGGCAGTGAAATCGAAACCTTTATCCATGGCGCTTTGTGCGTATGCTACAGCGGTCAATGCCTGATGAGCAGTCTTATCGGCGGCCGCAGCGGCAACCGCGGACGCTGTGCCCAGCCTTGCCGTTTGCCGTATAAGCTGCTCAACGCGAAGGATGAGGATATGCTGCAGGGCAAGGATGCAGGCCAGTATCTGCTGAGCCCCAAGGATATGAATACCTTGAGCATTTTGCCGCAGCTGATTGACGCAGGCGTTGTGTCCTACAAAATCGAAGGACGCATGAAGCGCCCCGAATATGTTGCGGTAGTAGTAGATGCTTACCGCCGTGCGATTGACAGCTATCTTGCCGGTGACTACAACGTGCCGGAGGAGGATTTGGCGAATATCGAGCAAATCTTCAACCGTGACTTCACCACCGCTTATCTGGAGCGTCGTCCAGGACGCACGATGATGAGCGACCGCCGTCCCAACAACCGCGGCGTGCTTATCGGCCGTGTAGCGAAGCTGGATAAAAACCGTAATAAGGCAGTTATCAAGCTGGATAAGGAGCTGCATCTGGGCGACGGACTGGAATTCTGGGTAAGCGTCGGCGGACGTGTGGGCACCACTGTTACGGATATGCTGTGCGGCGGCAATAGCGTACAGAGCGCTGCCCCCGGACAGCAGGTAACGATTGACGTGCCTAACGGTGTACGTTTGAATGACCGCGTTTTCCGTACTCTCGACAGCAGACTGATGAGCTATGCGCAGCAGTTCTTCGGACCGGACGCTAAAAAACGCATTCCGGTGGATGCCGTTGTTACTGCACGTCTTGGCGAGCCCATGACCGTTACGCTGATAGATGATGAGGGTAACGTGGGCTACGGCGAAACCGATTTTATCGTAGAGGCAGCACGCAAGCGTGCGCTGGATGAGGCCGGTGTGCGCAAGCAGCTGGACCGCCTCGGTACGACTGAATATTTCCTGAACAGCCTGATCTTTGAGCATGATGAAAATGTTATGGTGCCGATGAGCGAAATGAACGAAGCACGCCGTATGGCATGCGAGGCACTGGATGCAGCGCGTCTGAATGCCTTCGCACCGGCGCGCACAGCGGTGCACAGCTTCAGCGAGCAATTAGTGCCGCAGGCACATAAGGCTAAACAGCATGAATCCGTTCTGGTAGTGCATTGCGACAGCGTTGAGAAGGTCAATGCTGCGCTGCAGGCAGGTGCTGAACGCATTCTCTTTGGCGGTGACTGCTTCAATCATCAGCTGCCGTCCGAGGCTGATTATGCCAAGGCTGCCAAGCTGGTGCGCAAGGCAGGCCGTCAGCTGGCCTTTGCTACTCCGCGTATCATTAAAGAAGCACAGCTGGCATATTTCGACAAGCTCTTCACTCTGTGGGAGGAGCTGCAGCCTGATTTTGTTTATATCAACAACAACGGCTTGTGGCCCTTGGCGAAGAAGCATGCTGCGCTCAATTTGGTAGCAGACATGTCTTTGAATATTTTCAACAGCCAGACACTACAGTTCTGGCAGGAGCAGGGCGCTGCAGGCGCAGTGCTCAGCCCCGAGCTGACCATGGCGCAGGTTGAGCATCTTGTGAGCGTCAGCCCGCTGCCGTTGGAGTGCATGATTCAGGGACGTTTGGAAATGATGGTTTCCGAATACTGCGTAGGCGGCAGCTTCCTGGGTGCGCTGGATAAGGGTGCCTGCAAGTTTAACTGTGCAGAGCCTTTGTTCCTTGGTGACCGCAAGGATGCACGCTTCCCGATTGTTACGGACCAGTTCTGCCGCATGCATATTCTGAATGCGCATGAGCTTTCGATGACTGCCAATGTGCAGCATATGGCGGAAGCAGGCGTGGTTGCGCTGAGAATTGACGGCCGTGATTACGATGCGGCGCGTCTGGGCGAGCTCGTGGCGCTGTACCGCAAGATTCTTGGCGGTGCGGTGGAGGCACCGGAAAATCTGCCGGGTACTACAAGAGGTCACTATTTCAGAGGCGTAATGTAATAGTAAATATCAGCTTGCTAAGCTGAATAAATTGAATACATCAAGGCTCCTGTCGGCAATCGCCGGCAGGGGCCTTTTGTCGCATGTACAATTTGCTTGTCTAAGCATTTTTATATGCTTAATTATAAAATCAGAGATGGTTTTCAGGCTATAGCAATCATATGCAGCAGAAAAATTTGCCTGCATCTTTCCGTTACTGCCTGATTTATGATATAATACTAAAGTTATAGAGAAAAAAGACCATACGGTCAGAAGATAAATTTTAGAGGAAAAGAGGAATGTGAAATGACAAATGGATTTGCAGCCTTAAAGGTTTGTGCCCACACCGTAGAGCAGCTTCAGAAAATGGGCATCAAAAAGCCGATGCCGGTACAGGAGCAGGCTATCCCGGCGCTGTTTGCCGGACGTGACGTAATCGCCCGTGCGCAGACGGGTACAGGCAAGACACTGGCGTTCTTAGTGCCGCTGGCGGAAAAAATCGATACTGCCAAAAGCTATGTGCAGGCGTTGGTAATTACGCCGACGCGTGAGCTGGCACAGCAGATTGCTACCGAAATGAAAAAAATCCTGGGCGAAAGCAATATCAAGGTGCTGGCTGTTACCGGCGGACGCGATTTCGAAACGCAAAAATATAAGCTGGAGGGACGCAGCCATGTGCTGATCGGTACTCCCGGCCGTCTTTTGGACCACATCCGCAAGGGCAACACCGACCTTGGCGGCGTGCGCTACCTGGTACTGGACGAGGTTGACGAAATGCTGCAGCAGGGCTTTATGGATGAAGCGCTGGAGCTGATTGCTATGACAGCGCCGGAGCATCAGACGATGCTTTGCTCCGCAACTCTGTCGGAAGAGGTGCGCAAGCTGGGACGCAAGCTGACGAAAAACTGCGCGCTGATTGATATCAATCCGGACCAGGCTACCGTTGAGAAAATCAAGCAGATTTGCCTGAAAACAACCGACGAATACAAGAATAAGGCTGTGGCAGCGCTCATTGACCGCTTGAACCCGTATCTGATGATTGTTTTCTGCATGAGCAAGGAGCGCACCAAGGAGCTGGGCGACTGGCTAGGCATGCAGGGCTACAACGTTGATGTACTGCATGGCGAAATGTCTCCCGCAAAGCGCAAAACTGTTATGAAGGCCTTCCGTGATGCTAAGATTCAGATTCTTGTTGCCAGCGATCTGGCTGCTCGCGGATTGGACGTTGAGGGCGTAACCCATGTTGTAAACTACGATATTCCGCATGATGTTGACTGGTATGTTCACCGTATCGGCCGTACAGGACGTGCAGGAAATGAGGGCGAAGCAATTACGCTTTATACCGCCGATGAGGTTAAATGGCTGCGTAATATCGAAACCAAGCTGGGTGTTCTGATGGAACGCCAAAACCTGGAGGGCGGTGTTGTGGCACGTCGCGTTGCTGTGGCTGCCAAAAAGAAAAAGCCCGCAGGACCTAAGCGCGGACGCAATTCCGTTGTTGATAAGCGCAAGGCTCCCAAAACCGGCAGTAACCGCCGTCAGGGTGCTAAAAAAGGCAAATAAGCCTGCTTAGAATTATTAATAAAAAATTATGGATGCTTCTCTTGCTTTACAGAGAGGCATCCTTTTTTTCTTATGCCGTAGAAGAATGTAACTTATGAGCCTATGCGCATTTTTTCTCTTTTCAAGTATAGAAAAAATATGGTAAAATATAATGGAATAAGTATGCAATAAAAAGAGAACAGGAGGGCAGTATATGTTGACAATTCGTGAATATAAGCAGGCAGCAACTCTGGAGGAGGCCTGGCAGCTGAACCAGAAGCGTCCTAACCGCGTGCTTGGCGGTATGCTGTGGATGCGCCTGAGCAAGGGCAATGTGCAGACGGCGATTGATTTGTCGGCTTTAGGCCTGGATACAATAGAGGAAACAGAAACAGAATTCCGCATCGGTGCGATGGTGAGCTTACGCCAACTGGAGCTGCATGAAGGTTTTACCGCTTATAGTGAGGGAGCAAATAAGGAGGCACTGCGCCATATTGTCGGCGTACAGTTCCGCAATCTTGCTACCGTAGGCGGCAGTGTGTTCGGACGCTTCGGCTTTTCGGATGTGCTGACCTTGCTTTTGGTTATGGACAGCTATGTGGAATTATACAAGGGCGGTATTGTGCCGTTGGCAGATTTTGTGAATATGCCGTATGACAGAGATATTCTGGTGCGCGTTATTGTTAAAAAGACGGCAGCACATTACAGCTATAAATCCGTGCGTATCAGCAAAACCGACTTTCCGGTGCTGACCTGCGCGGCGGCGCTGACGCAGGAAGGCGTGCAGGTTGCAGTGGGCGCACGCCCGGCGAAGGCTGCGCTGGTGAAGGATGCAGAGCAGCTCGCAACTCTGCCTATGACTGCCGAGAAGGCGCAGGCCTTTGCGGAATATGCTGCCGGCTTACTGCCGACGGAAACCAATCCGCGTGGCAGTGCTGCGTATCGTACACACCTGATTAAGGTGCTGACGGCAAGATGTTTAACGGAATTGGGAGGTAAGGCCTGATGGAGATAACCTTAACCTTAAATGGCAAAAAGTTGACCCGTATGGTGGAGGCTGATACAGTTTTACTCGATTTTCTGCGCAAGGAAGGCTGTTACAGCGTAAAGCGCGGCTGTGACACTACCAACTGCGGTTTGTGCACTGTATTTATGGATGATAAACCGGTGCTTTCCTGTGCTGTTTTGGCAGCGCGTGCTGCAGGCCACAGCATCGTAACGATGGAAGGACTGCAGCAGGAGGCAGCGCAGTTCGGTGCCTTTATTGCAGACCAGGGCGCGGAGCAGTGCGGCTTCTGCAACCCCGGCATGATTATGAACGCTATCGCGCTGCTGCGTGAAAACAGCGAGCCTACGGAAGAAGAAATCAAGGAATTTCTGGCAGGCAACCTGTGCCGTTGCTCCGGCTATGAGGGACAGTTGCGCGGAATCCAGAATTTCATCGCCTGGAAAAAAGCTCAGGCGCAGGCATAAGGAGGGGAGCTGCAGATGAAAATAGTTAACCAATCCTACCGCAAAAAGGATGCTATGCAGCTGGTGACAGGCCAGCCTGTCTACACCGATGACCTGGTACCTAACGATTGCCTGCTTGTCAAGGTGCTGCGTTCTCCGCATGCGAATGCAATTATTGAAAGCATCAACACCGCGATTGCAGCCAAGGTGCCTGATATCGAAGCAATTTATACTTGGGAGGACGTGGACCAGGACGGCGAGCGCTGCACCTACGCAGGCCAGACCTATCCCGAACCGAGTCCCTATGACCGCCTGCTGCTGGACCGTCATGTACGTTTTGTGGGTGACATTGTAGCGATTGTTGCCGGCAAAACGGAAAAGGCTGTCGACAAGGCGCTGTCTTTGATTAAAGTAAAATACCAGCTGCTGGATGCAGTGCTTGACTTCCGCACTGCGTTGGATAACCCTGTGCTCGTGCATCCGGAGGATACCTGGAAGGCCAACTGCCCGGTTGGTGCCGACAATAAGCGCAACCTGTGTGCCCATGAGGTTATCGAGGATGGCGAGGTTGATAAGATTCTGGCGGAATGCGATGTTGTTATCGACCAGACAACTCATACCAAGGCTGTGCAGCAGGATATGATGGAGCCGTTTGTAACCTACTGTTCTATTGATACCTACGGCCGTTTGAATGTCCTCAGCTCTACGCAGATTGTTTTCCACTGCCGCCGCATTATTGCCAATGCGCTGCATATCCCCAAAACTATGGTACGCGTGGTTAAACCGCGTATCGGTGGCGGCTTCGGCGCTAAGCAGAGCTGTGTAAGCGAAATGTATCCGGCCTTTGTTACCTGGAAAACAAAAAAGCCGAGTAAGATGATTTTCTCGCGTTATGAATGTCATATAGCTTCCAGCCCGCGCCACGAGATGGAGGTGCGCGTGCGTCTTGGTGCTAATAAAGAAGGCAAAATCCGCGCGATTGATTTATATACTCTTTCCAATACCGGTGCTTATGGCGAGCATGGTCCCACGACCGTCGGCCTTTCCGGTCACAAGTCTATTCCTCTGTACCGTACAGAGGCCTTCCGCTTCGGCTTTGACGTAGTTTACACCAACCTGCAGGCTGCAGGCGCTTACCGCGGTTATGGCGCTCCTCAGGGCATTTTTGCCGTGGAGTCCGCTGTGAACGAGCTGGCAGCACGTCTGAAAATGGACCCGATTAAGCTGCGCGAGATGAATATTACGCGTGAGGGCGATATTATGCCGGCTTATTATGGTGCGCCAAACACAAGCTGCGCGTTGGACCGCTGCCTGGAGCAGGTACGCAAGATGAGCGGCTGGGAGCAAAAGTTCCCGCTGCAGCAGCTGCCTGACGGCAAGGTACGCACAATGGGCGTGGCTATTGCGATGCAGGGAAGCTCCATTCCTTACTGCGACGTCGGCGGTGCTACCCTCAAAATTAACGACGAGGGACATTACACACTGCTGATCGGTGCTGCCGATATGGGCACCGGCTGCGATACCGTTCTGGCGCAGATGGCAGCAGAGGTTTTGGAATGTGATTACGATAACATTACCGTATTCGGTGCGGATACCGACGCTTCTCCTTATGACTCCGGTTCCTACGCATCCAGTACAACATATATTACCGGCAAGGCCGTAGAAATCTGCGCACAGCGTTTGCGTGGCAAGATTTGCCAATTAGGCGCACGCCTGCTGGAATGCGGCACGGATCAGGTTGTCTTTGACGGACGCGAGGTGCGTGATACCGTCAGCGACAAGGCTGTAAGCCTCTTTGATATTGCCACCGCTTCTATGGTGAATAACGATATCGCTTTGGAAGAAACCGTGGAGCAGAACAGTGTACTGTCCCCGCCGCCGTTTATGGCCGGTGTGGCTGAGGTTGAAACCGATTTGCTGACAGGCGAGGCACAGGTAGTAAACTTCTACGCATCTGTTGACTGCGGTACTCCGGTTAACCCGCATCTGGCGAAGGTGCAGACCGAGGGCGGCATTCTGCAGGGCATCGGCATGGCTCTGATGGAAAACGTAACCTACAGTCCTAAGGGACGTATTTATGAAAACTCCTTCATGCAGTACAAGGTTCCCTGCCGTGAAGATATCGGTCATATCTATGTTGATTTTGCCAGCAGCTATGAGGAAAGCGGTCCCTTCGGTGCCAAATCCGTGGGCGAGCTGGTAATCAACACTCCGGCTCCGGCGATTGCCGATGCAATTTATCAGGCAACCGGCAAACGCTTTATGACTTTGCCGATTACACCGGAAAAAATTGCTATGGGCGTTGATGAAGAATAAGATTTTAATAAGCTGAAAACAAATGTGGTTGCAAGACCACATTTGTTTTGACAGGCGTTATTCTCTGGTGAGAGTGACGCGATGGAAGGACTACAATCATGTATGACCAATACAATCGCAAAATAGATTACCTGCGCATTTCCCTTACCGACCGCTGCAATCTGCATTGCCGCTATTGTCAGCCGGAGGTGAGTGAGCATGTGTCGCATAACGAAATATTGCGCTATGAGGAGCTTTTGCGTATTTGCCGCGCTGCGCTGCAGCTTGGCATCCGCAAATTCAAAATCACCGGCGGCGAGCCTTTGCTCCGCAAGGGCTGCAGTGATTTTATCGCCAGACTGAAGCAGCTGGACGGCGTAGAGCAGGTAACGCTGACGACGAATGGCACACTGCTTTCGCAGCAGCTGCCTGCGCTTATCGCGGCAGGTGTGGACAGCATCAACGTTAGTTTGGACACGCTGGATGCGGCGTATTATACAGAGCTGACCGGCGGCAGACTGAGCAGCGTTTTGCAGGCACTGCAGCAGCTGCAGTTTGCAGGGATTCCGTTCAAGCTGAATTGTGTGCCCCTTGCAGAAAACGGCCTGACCGACATTATGCAATTACTAAAGCTGGCGCATAAATATCAGGCACCACTGCGCTTTATTGAGCTGATGCCGCTAGACTGCAACGCTGATCTAAAAGGATTGAGCGGCAGCGAAATTCGCAGCCAACTGGAGCAGGCAGGCCTGCAGCTGCAGCCAGACGCGCAGCGTTACGGCAACGGTCCCGCAAGTTATTGGCGCATCGGCGGCTATAAAATGCCGGTGGGCTTTATCGAACCGCTGCACAATAAATTCTGCGCTGTCTGCAACAGGGTGCGCCTTACCTCCGTAGGCATGCTGAAGCCATGTCTTTACTGTAACGAGGGCATGAACATCAAGCGCTTGCTGCGTGACGGCGCAAGTGATGCTGATTTGCTGCAGGCCATGCAGGAGATTATTTACGCCAAGCCTGCGGGACATAGCTTTGAGGTGGAGGCGGCATGCTTTAATATGAGCCAGATAGGCGGATAAATACAGGCTTTGAAGACTAACTATAAAAAGTCAAGGTGGTAAAGATAAAAAACTTAAACCAAATAGATACATTGAATTTTTATTAGGTTAGTTGAAAAACGCATGACAAATAAAGCATCGTTTACGGTGCTTTCAAAGACAGTATCAAATTAAGTAAAGTCAAGAAGCTTTCAGAAAAGCCTGCTTTGTTTTCTCAAGGTGGAAAATCACTCTAACCAATTTCTTCACGGCATGAGATATAGCAACATAGTAATGCTTACCTTCAGCACGTTTTTTCGCTAAGTAATCTGCAAAAGTTTTGTCCCAATGGCATACAAGTTTCGCAGCATGAAACAATGCGTAACGCAAATAGCGTGAAGCACGTTTTTCCATATGAGCATAGCAGTTATCAAGTTTACCGGATTGGTAGATAGAGGGAGAAAAGCCTGCATAAGCTAAAATCTTATCTGGAGAAGAAAAGCGGCTGAAATCGCCAATTTCCGAGATAATCATAGCTCCAATATTACGTCCGATTCCAGGTATTGTAGTGATAGGAGAAGCAATCTTATCCATCATTTTAGAAATCTCTGCTTCTATTTCTCCAATATCAATAGTCAGTGCACGAATAAGCTTAATAGTATGCTTTAGCTCAAGAGATTTAGCTGGCATATTAGAGCCGATAGAATTTTTGGCAGCATCTCTAATCTTAATAGCAGTTTCACGGTCATAGTGACCTTTTGAGGCTTTGGAGAGTAGATTAGTAAGCCTTGTCAGATGTACAGAAGCTATAGCTGATGCGCTAGGAAATTCTTCCAGCAATTGGTAAATAGAGGTCATATGAAGAGTTGGAACGAGTTTTTCAAGTTCCGGGAAAAGGATTTGTGCTAAGCGGGAAAGAGATGTTTTAAGCTTAGCGCGTTCTTCAACTTTAGAAAACCTGTAACGGGTTAGTGACTTTAAATCTTCGTTATGGTAAGATATATCCGAGTAGGATTTTAAGCTTACATCGGACAATAACATCATAGCAATGGTTTTAGAATCAATCTTATCCGTTTTCGTCTTTCTAAGGCTAAGACTTTTTCTGTAAAGATTTGTGTGGAGTGGGTTAAGAATAAAGGTGGCTAGACCTTTGTTCAACAAGAATCCAATGATGTTATAGCTGTAATGACCGGTAGCTTCAAGTCCTACTTTTATATTGTCAGAAGAAGAGACAGATTGGATTTTTTCGTAAAGAAAATCGAAACCTTCTTTGTTATTGAAAATAGTAAAAGGTTTGGCAAGAACTTCACCTTCGGAGTTCATAAAGAAGCAGTCGTGCTTATCTTTAGCAACGTCAATACCAACTAAAATAGTCAATTGAAAACACCTCTTGAATAAATATTTGATACTGTTTTAGAACCACGTGCACTCCTTGCAATTGTAGCCTCGTTCTATATAAACCGTCATGCGGTATCTAACTGATTAACAAATTAACAAAGAGACTGTGGTTAGAGCCTTCAAAAAACCATCTAGTGGTAGGAGTTGAAAACTAATCCACAGTATCTAAAACAGCATAGCTTAAATTTTTATTAAAAGCAACCTAAGCTATGGCTATATTATACGAGGAGTAGAAATATTATGGAAATCAATGCAATGATTAACCGCATAAATGCATTAGCCAAAAAGAAGAAAACCTCCGGCCTGACCCCGGAGGAACTGGCAGAGCAAAAGGAGCTGTACAAGGAATATCTGTCCAACATCCGCAGCCAGCTGAAGGCACAGCTCGATAACATCGAGGTAGTCGACGAGCTGCCGGATAAAAAACAGCTGCACTGATGGCTGCTATCCTGTCGCCATCCATGCTAGCCTACGAGGACGATTTTCTGCTGATTATCGATAAGCCTGCAGGCATGCTGGTACACCCCACCGTCAGCGAGCGAGGCACTACACTCTACGATTACGTCAAAGCATATTATGAAGCCAACGGCATTAATGCCGGTATACATCCCGTATCGCGCTTAGACCGCAACACCTCCGGCCTGGTTATTTTTGCCAAGGAGCCTGTTGTCCAGCATTGGCTGAGCCAACAGCAGGTTGAAAAGGAATATCTGGCGCTGGCCTGCGGACGCTTTGAAAACAGCGAAGGTATTATTGAAGCGCCCATCGCCCGCAAGGAAGGCAGTATCATCGAACGCTGTGTTGATTACACGCGCGGCAAATACGCCAAAACAGCCTACGAGGTTTTGGCAGCCTACAGCAGCTGCACGCTGCTCAAGGTCCGTCTTTTCACCGGACGCACGCACCAGATACGCGTGCACCTTGCTTCCATCGGCCATCCGCTCGTAAACGACAATCTTTACGGCACTCCCGGCCCCCAAGCGCGCCATGCGCTGCATGCCTATCGTCTGGCCTTTAAGCATCCGGTAAGCGATGTATTTTTAGAAATTACCCGCGCTTTGCCGGAGGATTTACAGAAACTTCTGTACTAAATAAGCAGAGCATGATATAATTAGTGTATACTAATGTAAAGACAGAGTAGCTGTAAGGCTACCCTGAATAAGGAGGAATAGACAATGCCCTTAGTTACATCTACTGAAATGTTCAAAAAAGCTTACGAAGGCCACTATGCTGTTGGTGCCTTCAACGTCAACAACATGGAAATCATCCAAGGTATCGTTGCTGCAGCACAACAGGAAAAATCCCCGCTGATTCTGCAGGTAAGTGCCGGCGCCCGCAAATACGCTAACCACATCTACCTGATGAAACTGGTTGAAGCAGCAATCGAAGACACCGGTCTGCCTATCTGCCTGCATCTGGACCACGGCGAAGATTTTGACATCTGCAAAGCCTGCGTCGACGGCGGCTTCACCTCCGTTATGATTGACGGCAGCAAGCATCCTTTTGAAGAAAATATCGAAATGACTCGTCGTGTTGTTGAATATGCACACGAAAGAGGCGTTGTAGTTGAGGCAGAGCTTGGCCGACTGGCAGGCGTTGAAGACGCTGTTAAGGTTAACACCAAGGACGCTACCTACACCGATCCCGATCAGGCTGTAGAATTCGTTGAACGCACCGGCTGCGACAGCCTGGCTATCGCTATCGGCACCAGTCATGGCGCTTACAAATTCAAAGGCAAACCGGAACTGGACTTCGCACGTCTGGAAAAAATCACCAACTTGCTGCCTGGTTATCCTCTGGTTCTGCACGGTGCTTCCACCGTTATCCCGTCCTTTGTTGAAGAATGCAACAAGTACGGCGGCAAGCTGGACGGCGCTCAAGGCGTACCTGAAGACATGCTGCTGCAAGCAGGCAAATTCGGTGTTTGCAAAATCAACATCGATACCGACCTGCGCCTGGCAATGACCGCTTCCATCCGTAAGCATCTTGTAGAAAACCCCGGCGACTTCGATCCTCGCCAATACCTGAAACCAGCACGCCAGGCTATTCAGGACATGGTAGCTCACAAAATGCGTGACGTACTCAACAGCAGCAACAGACTGTAAGCTATAACGATTTAAAAACTAAAATGCACCATTCCCGAGTGTTAAGGAATGGTGCATTTTTTATTTATGCAAAGCGTATATCATTTTTTCTTACAAATCTTTCAGGATATCATCCATGTACTTATGCAGCTTTTCCAGCTTCTTGCGTACCATAACCGCCTTATCCGGGTTACGCGCCACAATCTGCTCGATTTTGCTGCGCTGCAGCAGATAATCGTGTTCCATGCCACGCATGTAAGCACGCAGGTCGATAGCAGCAGGCTCAACCTGAACCATTTCGGATTCATGCATCTGCCACTCGGTACCATGGATTTCGGCGCAGTCACCAAAGTGCGGGATGTAGGTTGCCGTTCCCAGATTGCGTCCCAAAGAATCTGCCAGCTCCATGGCTGCATCAAGCTCGCCATGCGTAACGAAAAAGGCCTTAGGCACCTCCTTCATGCTGCTGTACCAAGCTAAAAGCTGCTGCTTATCCGCATGGGCGGAAAAGCCCTTCATATTGTAAATTTTGGCGTTGACTCTGATGTCCTCGCCCATAATCTTAATGCGCTTAATGCCTTCTATCAGCCTGCGTCCGATAGTGCCCTCCGCCTGATAGCCGGCAAATACTATGCTGCTATCCTCACGCCACAGATTATGCTTAAGGTGATGCAGAATACGACCGGCGTCTGCCATGCCGCTGGCCGAAATAACAATCTTGCTGCCCGGAATTTCGTTAATCGCCATAGATTCCTGCACCGTTGCGGTAAAGCGCAAGTTATGCATAGACACCAGCCTGCGTCCCTGCATTGCGTAAAGCGCCCGCGCTTCCTCATCATATTCCTCGGGATTCGTCATAGTAATCTGCGTAGCTCTGTTGGCCATAGGACTATCTACATAAATCGGAATCTCAGGAATTTTGCCTTCCGCCTGCAGCTTTTGGAAATAGTACAGCAGTACCTGCGTACGCCCTACAGCAAATGCAGGAATAATAACGTTACCGCCACGCTCGACAGTATCGTTGATAATATTCGCCAGCTCACCTTCCTTATCATAGGCTTCATGGATGCGGTTGCCATAGGTAGATTCTGTAATAATAAAATCCGCACCGCCTGCTACCGCCGGGTCTTCAATAATCGGCTGATTCGGCTGACCGATATCGCCGGTAAAAATCAAGCGCGTCTTTTTATCGCCTTCGTTAACAGACATTTCTACGAAAGCAGAGCCAAGAATGTGTCCCGCAACGCGGAAGGTGACGGTAACACCGGGAACAACATTAAACGCTTCGCCAAAGCTGCGCAGCTTGAACAAATGCAAGGCTCTGGCAGCATCATCAACCGTAAACAGCGGCTCAACAATCTTTTTGCCGGCACGCATGCCTTTGCGGTTGGCGTATTCCGCCTCACCCTCCTGAATATGCGCACTGTCCGGCAGCAAAATCGAGCACAGCTCCTCTGTCGATTTAGTGCAATAGATGGGGCCGCGGAAGCCTTCCTTGACCAGCTTCGGCAACAGACCGCTGTGGTCAACATGGGCGTGCGTCAATACAACAGCCTCAATCTCTCCCGGATGAAACAAAAATTCCTTTTCATTCAGCGCCTTAATCAGCTTGGAGCCTTGGAACATGCCGCAGTCTACCAAAAACTTATGTGCGCCTACCTCCAGCAGATAACAGGAACCTGTAACGGTGCGCGTTGCACCTAAAAAAGTTATTTTCATCGCAAAGCCTCCATTCTGCAAGTAGTATTTTCAGTTATATTTTATAATTCTACAAAACGAAGGGAAAATCCTTTTTATGGCGGAAATTAGTGGGATGAAGAAAAAAGCAGACTCTGAGTTTTCACTCAAAATCTGCTTAATCAATCATTATATTTTAAATACGCTATTCATTCTCTCTTCTAGGCATACTATGCTCAAGGTATTTTTTGATAATCTCTAATTGTTCTTCAACTGTTTTAGGCGAATCATCAAGGACGAATCCCTGAAAATCGTTAGTTCTATTGTCACCTACAACTTGTTTTTCTTTTTCCATTACTAAGCGACTCCTCTTCCTAAGACCAAATATATATTCACTAAAATATTTGACACACTGCAACACATAGCGTTATAATACAATCATAGTACATAAACGTTTTTTCGTTAATTGGAATATAGAGAGTAATATAATAAAAAAACAAATGCTACTGTGAATAAAGAAAGGAAAAACACATGAACACTATAAAATTATTCCAATCTGCTAAAATCCGTTCCGTTTGGAACGAAGAAGAACAGCAATGGTATTTTTCCGTAGTCGATATTGTTGGTGCTTTGACAGATAGCTCCGACAACCGCAAATACTGGAATAAATTAAAGCAACGTCTGAAAGAAGAAGGTAGTGAAACGGTGACATTTTGTCACCAGTTGAAAATGCCTGCTTCTGATGGAAAAATGCGTAAAACAGACGCAGCAAACACTAAAGGCATCCTGCGCATCATCCAGTCTATCCCCTCACCTAAAGCCGAACCCTTTAAGCAATGGCTTGCGCAAGTTGGCAGCGAACGCATAGAAGAAATCGAAAACCCTGAGCTTGCCCAAACACGTATGCGCGAACTATACCGCGCTAAAGGTTACAGTGATGAATGGATAGCACGTCGAGAACGTGGTATTGCTGTTCGTGATACTTTGACGGACGAATGGAAAAAACGTGGTATTAAAGAAGGTAAAGAATATGCTATTCTTACTGCTGAAATCAGCAAAGCTACTTTTGGTATTACCCCAAGTCAGCATAAAAAGATAAAATCACTTGACCGCCCCAGCGAAAATTTACGTGATCATATGACGGACCTTGAATTACTGTTTACCGCTCTCGGCGAAGCTTCTACAACCGAAATAGCTAAAACTCATGACGTTTACGGCATGACACAAAATGTTTCTGCAGCTCAAGCCGGAGGCAAAATCGCAGGTGATGCACGCGCAGCCCTGGAAGCTAAAACAGGACGTAATGTTGTTTCTCCTTCTAACTATAAAGATTTGCCTGAAGCCGAAGTACGTAAACTTATTAAAGCTAATGCAAATGAGGAAAAATAACCAAACGCCAATATTTTTGTGAAATATCAGAGAATCGGAGCTAAAATACCGGTTCTCTATTTTTATGCAGGAATTTTTGCGAATTATAAAGCGTAAATACCCCATATTACCTAGCGTTCCAAAGGATTATTAACAGAATTGCCCTTTTATAAAGTAATTCAAATACTGTATTTAGTCGCAAAAACAAAAAGAACCGCATTCTCATGCGGTTCCTAAGTTTTAAATTTGGTCGGGGCGGCGAGATTCGAACTCACGGCCTCTTGTACCCGAAGTAACAAAATATAATTTTATTGCGATTTACAAAGAGTTGGGGGAAGTTGAAAAGGCGCTTGCTATCTACGTTTCTCGCTATTATGACCTAAAATCGCTTAATTGGTTCTACAAGTTTCGAAAAATAATATTGGACAAATATTGGACAAAAATCAGCTTGTTTTGAATATAAAATCAGTCAAAATAAAGATTCCCATCAAACTCTTTACCATCAACATAGTACCCATCAGTGTACTGCCACATGTTAGCATTCGGCCAGTCGCAGTGCCCGCCCCACTGAGCTACCCAATATGGCACATAACTAGCAAGTTGCTCTGTGGCAATCTGATGCTCTAACCAATCCAGGCTAGCATATATACCACAACTATAGCCACTGCGGTTACACTCACAGATAAATTCACTGCACATTGCAGTAATCTCCTGACGTGAAGGCATACCATGACGCTGTTTATATCCGTCTGCATCTTCCATGTCAAACCATATACCCATTTCCAGCTTTTCGGAGCTTAATCCACAATCTGCTAGCGTTTCAACAACAAACCTTGCTTCCTCCTGCGCCCTTTCTGGTAATAATGCGTAACTGTAGTGATAAACACCAATTTTAAGGCCTGCAGCTAATGCGCCATTGATATTGTTGTAAAATTGGCTATCCAAATGATTCCGACCATAACCGATTCTGATAATAGCGAAATCTAAGCCAGAAGCTACCCGCCCCCAATCAACTACACCATTATTTTCGCTTACGTCAATACCTCTTAACATCTTTACACCTTCTTCTTTTTGACAATATCAACCAAGCCTTTTACAGCCTCAACGCCAGCAGCGTTGAGGTTTTCTACTATACTTAGTAATTCTGTTGCCGTTAAGTAACCAATAATGGTTCCTACTGCCCATGTTGGTTTATACAGCTCAACCATAATCAGATCTGCACTTGCTGCTGCCATAACACACAGAAGGTAGACGCAAATTTTACCTAAAAATCTGTGCTTCATTACTTCTGAGGAAATCAATCCTTTGCTGCGAGCTACTTTTATACCGATAAGCGATTGCAGCACAGTAGGATTTTGTCCTTGGCTTATGAGATAGTCATGGGCGATAGCAATCCACTTAGTTAAACAGTCCAAAAACACAAGAACGCTGAATGCGTAAAAAAGAATAGCATGTTTGTGTAACAATAGAGCTAAGATTGCTGCTAATGTTACCTTATAGCTCCAGCCATAATAAAGAGTTTGTGCTGCAGCTAGTGCTGAGTCAGTAAAGAGTCGGTAGTTCATAAATACCCTCCTAATTTATAGAAATAGTGTCGATTTCGTCTTTGCTTTGTGCAGCTTCAACCTTCGCCTTGGCGGCTCTATACGCTGTGTGCAAAGCATTACTACGCACAGCAACAGCGGCGATAATCATACGCAGGTCCTGCGCTGTTACCACCGCATCCTCATTGTCAGCCGTGGTCCAGCTGATTTTAGCGCCCTCGCCCTGCACGTCCAGCGCAATTATTGCAGCGGCGATGCGGTCGCGCGCCTTGCTGTCATAATCGTAGAGGTGCCCGCCATACTCCACCGGCTCGACCTCCGCAGCATCACGCTGACGCTTCAGCTCCATGATTTTGCGGGCGCGGATATTTCCAATCGGCTCTTCCGCTTCCGCCACGACAACGCCCAGCTGCTCTAGGTCAGTATCAGATATTGTGCGTGGGATAAAGACACCGTCTGCGCCTAATGCCTCGGACAAATCATAAAAGTTGTAATAGCGCTTTGTTTTATATGTATACGTTTTCATTATTTGCTCCTTGCTTAGTTAAAGATTATTTCAACTTTGAATTGTTTACCGACGTTGGCTTTAGAGAACATACGCACAGCATCTGAAGATAAACTTTGTGTATATTCATAAAAACCGGGGACATAGCTCTGATATTGAATGTTTGGAAATTCAACACGTACACTCTCATTTGTTTCCATCGACGTTACTTTAAGGGTAACATTGTACTTGCCACTACTGATACCTTCAATATTGAACGCAAAATCAAGCCAACCTCCATAATAGCTCACCATAACAAGAGTAACAGCCTTGTCATCATGTTTCACATTACCTTCGACTTCACCAAACGTAGCATTATAACGTGAATAGCCATATTGCGCACCTTGTTGCCCCATGGTCATTATAAATTCGCCATCACCTTCAATGCTACTACCATTAGCCTTCATCAAAATACGATTCAGTCCCATTTAAGCACCTCACGATAACTTTGTCGCTTGCGCAATGCTTGTCACGACACCACTAGCATTTTTAGTCAAAAAGATATTTAAAAGTAGACCGCTGGCTGTTATCGCTAAATCCGCAGCACTTCCGGCATATTTTAGAGTGCCAGCATTAGTTATGCTCAATGCATAAGAGCCATTAGACGCTATGTAGGCTGTAAATATTGATGCATCACCATTGCTTATCATTCCCGCCAACGTGGACATATCCAGCGTAAGCGCACCTGTTACATTGTAGGTTGCTACAGACGTGGCAGGGCTATCGTATGTGCCGCTGATGCGTGATGTGGCAAAACTTTCAAAATTGAATTTTAAGCGTTGGAAGTTTTGCTGAGCCGTCCATGTGTTCTGTGTAGACGTGCTTACACCGCTACTGCTAGAATTAACATTGACGTTGCCGGAAGCATCTGGCTTTAAATTATTGACTGTTTTGATGTAAGTCGTTGCAATAACATTTCCTGCTCCATCTTGTGTTGCCTTAGTTGCAGCAGCTGCCGTGCCTGTTTTATCCAGTTTGCCACTCAGAGCAGCATATACTGCTTTATTTTGGATAGCATTAGTAGATGTAGAGGACAACGTAGTATCCACAGTGATGTTTGTGCCGCCACCGCTGGTACTGATGTTGACGTTACCGGAGCCGTCCGGAGTTAAATTGTTGATACTTTTAACACACTTGCTCAGTTCTGTTTTTGTTGCATACGTACTACCAAAGACATTTCCGGAGCTGTCTCTAGATGCATACATGGCCGTACCATTCTTGTCCAACTTATTGTTTACGGCCGCATAAACAGCCTTGTTAGCAATCGGGTTATTTGATGTGCTTGATAACGTAGTATCAATAGTAATATTGGATCCTGAGCCACCGCTGCCGGTGCTGATATTGATATTACCGTTGGTGTCCGGTTCCATGTTATTGATAGTTTTAACATAGCCGCTGAGGTCCGACTTGCGGGCATAAGTATTAACAATTACATTTCCGTAATTGTCCTGCGTAGCTTTTGTTGCAGCAGCTGCCGTACCTGTCTTATCCAGCTTATTATTCAAAGCGGCATAAACGGCCTTGTTAGCGATAGCGTTACTCGAAGTGCTGTCTAATGTAGCATCAACAGTAATGTTAGATCCGCCACCACTGCTACTGATGTTGACGTTGCCGGCACTGTCAGGCTTCACATTATTGATTGACTTCACATAGCTGCTGAGGTCCGTTTTCTTGGCATATGTGCTGCTGATGATATTACCGGAGCTGTCCCGCGCAGCATATGTTGCAGTACCATTCTTATCCAGCTTATTGTTTAAGGCTGCATAGAGCACCTTATTCTGCACAGGGTTGGTACTTGTGCTTGACAATGTACTGTCTACAGTAATGTTTGTGCCACCGGTTCCACCACCGCCGGTGCCAACATTAACAGTAACATTGCCGTTGCTGTCCGGTGTTATATTGTTGACAGATTTTACATAGGCTCTGCCGTTGGGTATCTGAGCATATAACGCATCAAAGTTGTTCATGATGTAATCTAAGATAGCGCTATTGTCAGAATTAACAAATGGTGTTTTCTTGCCATAGGCACCGGCGCGAATTATTTGGTCATATTCATCGCGCAGCTCGCCCGGCTGAAATGCTTGTGGTTTCATTTGTCGCCTCCTTAAAAATTGGTTACGTCGACTATCAAGTAATTAACTCGCACATCCATTTCTTTCCACATCGTCGGCGCTGTAATAGTTGTATCTTTGCCGCCACTGTTGTAAATCGGGAACGAATGTAGCCAAACAGCATTATCTAAAAATCTGTACCCCAGAACAGCAATTTCTCCGCCTGTCTGCGGATGATAATACCAGTTATACCACGGAGTAAGCGTCTGAGCTACGGCATACTGTCTGCCGTTCGGAATATCTTTAAGATGTTTGTATGGTCTACCAAGCCAACTATAATAATTGTCACCGTCAAAACCAACAACATCTCTTGCTATAATGTGCATCGTGCCAAATTGAGCATAAACGGGTTTAAAATAATTATACGCGCTATCAAAAACAGTTTTGCCGTTAGCGTCAAAAACTTGCAGCCCCGCGTGATTATTGTTTTTCAATGGGTGATTCGGTGAGAAAAAATAAACCTCAAATTGTTGCCCAACGGGCGACGGGTCATCGTAATCGCTCTCGGCAACAGTAATTCTCGCAGGCGCTCCCGCTCTTGTAATAGTAAGAATAAATCCTCGGTCATTCGTTCCGACGGGGCGTGCCGCTATCAAAATTTCGTCGTTTTCCGTGGGAATGTCAACATAAAATGCCGAACCATAACTAATCGGATTATTGTGCTCTGAGATTGTTGCAGTTGTTTTACGCTTCAAAACAAGATTTTTATAGCTATCATCAATCTGTAAAACATTTTTATCGTTGATAACTTCAAAATATTTCATTCAGTACACCCCGTAATAAATCGTTACTCGCAAATGAGGGACGATTTCCGCCATACTCAATGAGCTTCCGCTTCCGCTGTAAAAAGGACGTTCGACATTGTGAAATTTCCATGAGATTGTATCGCCGTTTACGATTAATTCCGGATATGTAAAGTACGTCTGAATATGTATGTCTGAAAAATTTAAATATTTATCTAATGTCGATTTAGGGTTGCACGTATACGAAAACCATACATCTTTACCATTGATGGCAGGGTCTACAACGCTCCCCGTTAACGTCAATGCGTTAATTTTTCCGCAGTATTTTGCCAGCCTGTTAGTTATATCGATGTTAATTTTTCAGTCTTTGTCAAACGTCTGCAAGCCTTGCATATCGTCCTCCCTACTTTCCTTAGCGGTTGATTTTTTATAGAGATACACCACAACAGTAATCACTATCAATATACCTACATATACCATTACCATACCCCCATTCTTACGCGCAAAACATTGTTTGCATCATATACTTCAATCAAGTTGTCTTTTATTTCCGTTCTTGCTCCGCTAGTTGCTGTACGTAATGTACCGATAGTCGCGCAGATAGCTGACAAACTATCTACCTTTATCTTGCTTGCATCCACACTCCCTGCCTGCAGCATTTTTGGGGTGACAATATTGTCATCAAAAAGAGTCTGCCCGGTGATATGGATAAGCTTGCCGTCAAGCAGGATGCCGCCATTAGCAAGGTTGATTTTGCTGACCAGCGTATTGCCGTCAAGGTCGATATTTTTTACCGCAAGGCTGATGGCATCCTGAGTTTGCTGTATAGTGCTGTATGATTCTAATTTTTTATCAGTCGCATTATTAAGCTTAACAACCATGTTGCTGATTGCCGTGTTGGTCTGCTCGATCGTGCTGTAACCGCTAAGTTTTCCGTCAGTGTAGCTTGCAACCTGCGAGCTGATGAGCGCTTCAGTCTGCTTTGTTGTGCTATATTGGCTGAGAGTATCATTTTGAAAATTAGCAATGCTGCTGCTAATCATGCCAGATGTCTGCTCAGTCGTGCTGTACTTGCTGAGAGTACCGTCCCTAAAATCAGCAATTCCACTGCTAATTAGGGCAGATGTCTGCTTAGTAGTGCTGTACTGACTAAGCGTATTGTCCTTGAAATTAGCAATACTGCCGGCAATCATGTTGGCGGTCTGCTCTGTGGTACTGTAATTGCCCAAACTGTTAGCAACACGTGTAGCAATAAGTGTTTCCGTCTGTGTGGTTGTACTATAATCTTTTTTTAACTTATCAGCGGTGATATTACTATTACTCAACGCTGCATTTGCATTAACTAAAGCGTTATTACTGTTTTGTAACGCAGTATTTGCGTTGGCCGTAGCATTACTGATGTTGTTCTGCACAATCTTATCCAGCTTAGCGGAGCTGATGGCTTCATCAGCAATCATACTTTCATCAATAACAGTCTTTACGGTACAGGTCGACTGCCCGGATGTCGGACCATCGCCAAACATATCCACATAAGCGCAGGTTACATCATACACGCCTGCTTCACAGCTATATGACAGGGTATTGTTTTTGCTGTACACGCTATCATCATTAATATAATAGCGCACGCCGATGCAGTCACTGGGTACAGCCTTACATTTGATGCCCATACCGCCTACTTTAGGACTGAGCACCGGAGGTTCCGGTCTCGGCGGCTCTGCTTTGTAGTATTTCAAATCTGCAGGAGCACTGTATTTGCCTATGGCGCTTTTAGCATACAGATACAGCGTGCCTGTACGCTCTGACAGCGCCAGCGACGCGCTGAGGCCGTTGGTACGCGCCAGCAGGTTTACATCCTCCACACCGGGGTAATTGTCGCGCCGCACCTCATAAAAAGCAATATCGGAGTTAGTAACCTCTTTCCATGTAACCACAGCAACATCATTAAAGCTGATGTTGAAATCATCCGGAGTGTTCGGCGTTGTAGTCTTAACTGCTACCGTAATATCAATCTGAGGTGACATATCAGGGCTGGTAGCCATACCGTATTCATCCTTAGTGCATACAGCAAGCCGATAGGTATCGCCAACGATAGCCTGAGGTATTACGCATTGGTCTTTGCCGGCACCGCCATACAGCCAGCCACCCTGCCAGCCCATCTCATCTGCCGGCACGCCCTCAGCTATAACCATTCTTTCTGCCTGCTCATTGTTGGTCTTATACCAGAGCTGGCCTTCCAGATATGTAGCCATATTAGGCGGAGTCCAGTTGACAACAATGTCATAACGAGCCACACCGTCAGCAAGCTGGCGGTAACGATTATAGGCCGTCAGGTTCTGCACCGGAGGGATATAGTAAGCGTTAATTGTATACTCATAGGCCTGCACATCAGCAAGGCTCTGTTCCCCTGTACTGAAGATATTGTAGGAGCAAAACTTCAGCCATATCTTTTTGCCTACGTCCTCTTTCCGGACCTCTGTTTTCAGCAGCGCCTCATCGCAGCGTACCAGACGTGCTCCGCTGTTATGCGCTGTAGCAGTAGTGTTATATTGCCCGCGCCTGCAGCCGTCAAGGCGGTAATTGCCGTTGCTGAGCATTGTAGCCGTAGTGTAGCTGATGCACTCACCATCTACCCAGCATAACGTATTGCCACGTTCTGCATCCTGCGCGGTACCGCTGAGCAGCATACCGTTAATCTTGACCTCGCAGGTTGTATCACTAACCTGCATGTTTTTTGCCAAAGTACCCAAGCGCGCATTATTGGTTATAGTGCCTACCTTCCTATAATTTGTATTATTGTCGCTGACAAATACTGTACAGCCGCCCCAGGCATCCTTCTTGCCTTTGGCTGCTATCCAGATTTCGTTACCACTGGAAGTCAAATCGCTAGGCGGCTGGAATATCAGCGGTGTATCCGTATCCCCCGGCTCAGCGTTGAAATCTACATAAGGCCTGTCAACCTCATGCACATCATACAGAGCTTCGGAGTAATCGCCTGCAGCTCTGCTGATAGCAGTAACGCTCAGGATGCCATGCGCATCCTCTGTGATGCCGTCAATCATTGCTACCTGCTTATCAAGGCCAATATTAACATCAGTCAGCGTCACTAGGTCACCCGGTTCAAGCCGGCAGAAGGACCAGTCTAATTTGAAGGTGTATTTGTTGCGCTCATATTTGTTGCGCCTTGCCAGCTCTTCTGCCAGCTTCACCGCACGCTTTTTGGTATAGATATAATGAGCAGCCGTTGTGCTTGCCTGCCGTAAGCCATAATCAGCAATATTTTCGCTGTCCTCATAGCTGACGCTTTCTTTTTCGTAAGCATTTTCGCGATTGTAAAACTCCACGGTAAAGCGGTTGTACAGCTCACTGCTGTCTTTGCGGGAATAGGTTACGCAGGCTCCGTTGCTTTGTTCAAGGAAATCATCTGCAGTAAGGTTATAGACAATCTGTTTGTCAGGTTGCCACTCGCCTACAGGACGGTCAGCCCTAGGCACGATTTTAAACCTGTCATTGCTCCAGAACATGTATGCATTTGTCAGGCTTGCAATCTCATTGACAATATCACGAGCTGTCTTTGCGCTGGTGTAGTCTGCTGGCGTTGAAATAAGGAAATCCGACTCATGGCAATACTTCCGGTAATTCTCCAAACCGACAATCTCAACTTCCTGCAGCCCAACCTTGTCCAGAATATATCTGATGTAATCAGCAGGGTTAACGTCAACGCCGTCACCGGTATCCAGCAGCTTGCCCTGAACCTCAAAGTTAAAGTTAGGCAGGCTGGCATTGTTGCCCAGGTCGATAACACCGGCCATATAAGCAAGCCCGGTATAAGGCAGAGCCTTTTCCGGATGTTTACCGACAACGTAAGGCCATGGCTGCTGATCAGCGGTACCGCTGTACAATGTCATGCCGATTTTCTCTGACGGATACTGATACAGCTCCTTATCAATCCATACACGGCCGATGCCTTTAATGGGACCTTCGCACAGTCCCATAATGACAGCAGCCGTATATGTATAGGTTATTGTAGTAGATTTTACACCGCCGCCCTTGCCGGAGCGCTGGGTTTCCCGGTGCTCATGGGCCGTAAAGTCATCATAATAAATAACGTTACCGCTGATACGCGTTGTACCAAGCAGCTCCATTACAGCGCTGCCATACTCAGCCGTGCTGACGGTAAAATTGCTGATTTTATCCGCCCTGCTGACGATGTTTGCCGTCTTAAATAAGCCCATCTACTCACCTCCAAACCTATATATACCACGCAGTCTGCTTCTGCCCTTAGCATCCAGAAACATTACGTCATCAACGCTGCTGAGGATAACACCCTGCTCAACAACAGCATGACAAACCATGCCATTACCAACATATACACCGCCATGAGAAATGCAGCGGCCAAACTGATACAGCAGGAAATCTCCTGCCTCCATCGTCTTGACCTCACGGCAATAGGTCTGCACATAATGCAGGAACCACTCATCACTGTGATGCAGATGCCATTCGTTGCTGTATGGTGCCACATTTACAGAGTCCTTCGCAATGTAGCCTGCATCCTCCGTTGCCGCTATCAAAAGCATACCGCAGTCAATTCCGTAGCCTCTGCTCTTTGCTCCGTTGACATGTGGCGTACCCAGCCAGCTCAAAGCAGCTTCGGCTATTTTCTGTCCCTCATTCATTACATCAGCACCTCTTTCAATGGAACATATGGTGCAATCAGGCAGCCTGCTGTACTGTCCGTGCTGGCCGTTATCGTTCCGCCTTTTGTTGAATATGTGCCCTGCGGATAGTATTTGCGCACCGGGAATTCCTGGCTAAGGCCTTGCGTAACAGCCTTCACTGTAAGGTCCAAACCTAAACCGCCGCACGACTTTACTTCCACTTTGCCGCCAAACAAGCCAATAGCACCGATAACTACGGCATCACGGAAAAAGCATCTGCGTAAATACAGCTTGCTCGTATCAAGAGTTCCGTCATGCGCAGCCTTCAGCAGCGGCGTATTGCCGATTTTAGCAGTCTTATCAGCCTTGATGTTTACACTCAGCGTGTCGACAACTACGCTGTCATTAACCTTGACCTGCTGGCGTTTGATAAGAAGCACGTCATGTCGATAGTTATGGCCATCATACAGGATATCCTTATCGGCATCCGTGTAGTAATAAACGCCGCCATCAGGCAGACGCAGCTCGAACAGGTCACAGCTTGTCATATGCTTTTCCGTATTCAGGTAATTTTCTAAGCCTGTGCCTACGTCCTTCATCGTACTACCTCCAGCTTGATTTCTGCGGTATTGATATTGTCAAATTTCTTGCTGATGGTCAGGCCGTCATCTGCCAATATCACTTTCCAGTAATATGTATAGTTAGCCGTTACTGTGCCGGAAGGAATCTGCCGGAAGGTGATAATGCCTCCGCTTACAGTGTAATTGGTTGCCGGCACTATTGCGCCATTTACCAGAACGGTTACATTCTCTACGTATTCCACCGGCTCAACATAGCTGCCGATGCGCGCTACGCACTGATATTTGCTGCTGCTCACCTGCGCCAACGGTGCACCTTTTTCCGTATTATGCTCCGGATCAAGCCAGAGGAAGGCCTCAAAGGAGCCTTTTATTAAAGCGACGAAGCCTAACAGCTCATCTGCCTGTGCATCCGTCAACGCAGGATAGCTTGCTTTGACAGTCCATGCCGGGTAAAGCTGATTGGTCAATGTACGCACACGGCCGGAGGCAGATTTCTGTACAGTGGTATTCCATTTTTCTTCAAAGGTGCTGTTCCAGCTAAATTTTCTTAATTCTGGGAACTTACGCATTACCAAACACCTGCCTCACTCGCAAAATTGCGGTTATTGTCATACAATGCCTGACGAACAACATCCAGCCCGCCACGATTAAGGAAATCGCCAAAGCTGGAAGCATCCATTGCAGAAACATTCATAGACAGATTAACGCTCTGCACCTGCCCGCCATTGCTGCCACGTTCTGCCTTATAGCTAGCAACACCGCCGGAACCGACAAGCCCGCCGCTGGCAAAGCCTCTCAAACGCCCTGTATTCAGGCCATTAAGGAACGGTACGCCCAAACGGTCTACAGCCTGAGCGTTAAGCACGTACTCACCATTTGAGAGCATAGCCGGAACACTATCACTCGTACCGGTACCGGGACCAGCGACAGAACCACCTGAAGCAAAGGCTTTGCCGAAAGCACCCTTCCAACGTGCCGCAAAACCACCACCGCCGCCAGTGCAAGCAGCTACAATGGTTGCGTAAAGAGCTGCCTGGATAAGCTGGGAGATAAGCTGCTGCAGGACGCTTTTCATAGCATCGCCGAAGCTCTTAGCCCCGGTAATCCAATCAGTTATAGCACCGGAAAAATCCTTTGCCAGCTGATTGCTGGTCTGCTGAATCTTGCTGATGGTATGGATTTTTTGCTGTTCCTCATCGTACTTCTGATTGATTGCAGTCAGTGCTTCCAATTTCAGTTTATCGTCCAGAAAAGGACTATTTGTCACAGACTCAGTAGCTTCTTCCTTCCACTTGTCATTCTTCATAGTCATCTTCCCGACGGCGTCAGAAGCATTGTAATCAGCCTTCCAGCTGATTTGCTTATTGCTATAATCAAATTTAGCACTTTCAGTATTAACAGCAGCGGACTGATTGATATTATCAATCGTATATTGGTGAGTCTTCTTAAGCAAGGCCAGCTTCTCTTTGAGTATGTCCAATTCTTTCTGAGACGCGCCACGCAGCTGTGCTTCCTTAAGTGCATTTTCAGCAGCAAGCATCTGTTCCGTGTAGGCCAGTTCCTCTTCCTGCAGTTCCTGCTTTTTGTTGAACTCAATTTCTTTAAGCTGAATCTGATATTTTTGAGCGTCAGTGCCATACTTTTTTGCAATAGCGTTCTGAGCTTCAAACAAATCTTTTTCCTTTTTTAATTTTAAGCGTACGTACTCATTTTCAATTTTGCGCCTTTCTTGATTAATCCGGTTCTCATCTTGGAGAGCTTTCAACGCAAGGTTCTCGTTTCGGCCATTGCCACCTGTTCCAGCTACATTGGTATCTCTGCTTGGGATTATAAGCGGCCTTTTTGGTATCACAGGTCGTTTTTTAGGCTTTTCAGCAGAAGAATCATCACCATAGCTGCCACCGGCACCACCATGACCATCATCAGCTGAACTTTCTGTAGCTGTTGCTCTTTGCTTTGCTGCAAAAACCTTATTAAACCATTCTATAGCCTTTCTGGCGAAATCTTCCACTGCATCCATGGCATCACCAAGCATATCGGCAAAATCGTTAAACCAATTATTATGGTCACCTGTAATATCTGCCCACATATCGCCTATCGTATCAAGAATCCACCGTACAACTCCCAGAATAGCTTCTGTAACAGCTGTACCGATGATAACAACAGTATCAAGTATACCCTGGACAGCTGCCTTTACCGCATTAGCCAAATCATCCCAATAGGTGATTATCAGCGCAATAGCAGCGCCGATTGCAGCACCAGCAGCCACAATACCTGCAGAAAGTCCCAGCACCGCTCCTAACGTCGCTACGGCTGCAACCGATACAACCGCAAGCACTGCAGCAAATGCACCTATTGCGGCAATAACAGGAGCAGGCACGCACTCTTTGATGACGTCGCCCATGCTCTTGCCCTGTTCTGTCGCAGTCTGCATCTTCTGCTGAAACTCTCCCAGTCTGTCAGACACATCCTTTAAGATGCCCTTGATGTTAAAGGCTTCAGTAAGATATTTACCTACAGCAGCGGAAGTGTTGCCGGCAGTTTCTTCGATGTTGGCCAGAAGACCGGCAACCTCGTCCGAAGTCTTAGCCATCATGCCGCCGAACTGTTCATTCATGCCTGCTACAATGGTCTGCACAGCCGCTTTAGAGTCAATAGCGCCTTTAGAGCAAAGGTCCTTCATCTCAGCTACTGTTTTACCTGCAGCCTGCGCCAGCATATCCCATGCCGAAATGCCTGCGCTGGTAAGCTGCATCATGTCCTGCGCATTGAGCTTGCCGCTGGTCTGCATCTGGCCTAAAGCGTATGCAAGGCGGCTCACGCCTTCCGTGCCTAAGCCTAAACCGCTGGCGGCATCGCCTAGGTTGGTAAGCATAGGGATAATCTCTTCAGCTTTAAAGCCGAACGCCATCAGCTGCTGACCTGCGCTTACAACACCGGGTACGTCGAAGGGTGTTTCTGCAGCAAACTGCTGTAAATCCCTCAGCATCTGCGTACCTGCCTCAGCAGATTTCAGCATGGTCTGAAAGGCAATCTCATACTGACGCATCTGTGCTGCAGCCTGTACAGACGCTATGCCCATATTAAGGATACCGCCTGCCATACCGGTGAAGACGCTGCCTAACTGCACTGCAGCAATAGCGCTAAGCGCTCCAGTCATCTTATTGCATTTATCAGCAAAGCCTTTTATTCCGCTGGTTGCCTTTTTTGACTGCTTGCTGACAGTTTCCAGATCATCGCCTACGCGCCGGACATTCTTGCTGTCGATACTGTCCAGGCTCTTGCGCATTGCTTTCACGTCGGAATTCAGCTGCTGAAACATTTTGGCAATATCTGCAAGAATCGCTGTCGATTTGCTCATTTTTGCGGACATTCTGCCGGCAGCATCGCCTGCAGCTTCTACTGCTGCTGCAGTTCTGCTGAAGCCTTGCTCAGCCTGTTTGCTATCCGCTGTAATTTTGACGGATATTTCTTTATTTGCCATTGCCTGCCTCCTTCCTCTGACGCTCAAAATCAGCATAGAAGCGTTCCCGCTCCCTTGCCTGCTCTTCTTTGGTCTTCTGCTTCAGGAATGGCCGCATCAGTGTACCTGCTTTGGCAGGCTTGCGGAGATGCGGGGAAATGATGTTGGCTACCCAGTAGGCCGTTTCCCACCGCTTTGCCATTCTTATTTCATTACATGCATCAACCATATCGTTAAACTCAAACACTGAAAGCCTGTCCAGCTCCCAAGGTTTGAGCCTTAATTCACCAAAAGCAAGGGTTTTAGCTGCATTGTACCATGTCCGCATAGATACGCAGCCACCACCCTCGCTAATTAGTTTTTTTCGTATTCAATATCAGCCTTCTGCTCATCGGTCAGTTCGTCCGGGAACAGCTGATAATAAGCTCCCACACCTAAAATGCCGCTGGCAGCCACAGCCTTTACTACAGGCAGCTGGATATCGGCAATGCTGTAACCGTTTTCCATGGCCTCGTCAATCTTTTCAGCATAATACTGTTCAGTCTTATTGCCGTTCTGGCTCATGCCTACGCTCAGCAGTACCAGCAGGTTCTTCAGACTCAGCTTGTCAGCGTCCTGCAGCACCTCGCCAATCGGACATTTCAACATGTCCTCTACACGGCGCAGGCGGCCGATATTAAACCAAATCTGCTGACCTTCACCAAAAGCCTTAATGTCAATCTTTTTCATTCGTTATCCTCCATATAAGAAAAAGGCCAGCTTAGTGCCAGCCTTATTTTAAGAATCAGCCCTTGCTTTGTTCGCTGAGGGGACCGTCGCCGCTGATGGTGCCTTTAAGAGTAGCAACATCATCATGCGGAGTGCTCAGAGAGCATTCGGTAATAGAGCCCCAACCGGTAACAAAGCTCTTATCCGGATATTCAAATTTAACATGCACCTGCTTGCCTGCCAAAAAAGCAGCCTCCAAGAACTTGGCACCGGTATCACCTGCAAGGTAAACGGTTTCCAAGTCGATGGACCAGCTGCGCAGACCGGGCAGGGTGGACTTCCAACCACCGGAAGTCTTATGGGAAGCATCAATCTCGTCAGCTTCACGGTTCAAATCACCGCTGCGCTGGCCACCCAGAAGAGTCCAGGTCGGAGCTGCTTCGGTAGTGCCGGTATTCAGGTAAATCAAATAATCTTTGCCCGCAGTCGCAGTGCTTGTCGCATCGGTGCGGGTCGGGAAAGTATATTCACTCATATCTGTTCCTCCTAACAATCAAAATAAACTTCATAGGTAATCAGCGCCATGCCTGCATCAGCCTTGCCCTGCGCCACACCGAAAACGATTTCTTTCACTTGGCTGTCAATACACCAGCCGCCTAAATCGTGATAATGCGTCAGCAAGGCATCCAGCTTATCAGCCAAGGCATCGACGCCTTCAACGCTTGCCGTATCCAGCAGGTAGATGCTGTATGTCAGTACGCCCTTGCGCCCGCTCTTAGTCATCTCCACATAGGTGATACGGTCACAGCTCACAGTGCCTTCCAGCTTATTGCCACGGCTGGCACCGGTAACAAGGCTGCTCCAATGTACTTCCGGTATCTGGTCCTGCAAAAGTCCCATGATAACATCTGTAATTTCAGTACGTCTGCTCATGAGCGATACAGAGGAATACTTGCTCTCCCCTGCCCTCCGGTAACGCCGAAATCAGCAGCTGTAATACTTGCCATAAGGCGTTCCATCTCAGCCTTGTACAGCTTCAGCTTCTGTGCGTATATGTCGCTGTTTTCTACACCGCCAGCGCCGTTAAATACAGTCGTAGGGTCTGTGCCGGTCTGCAGCAGGCATCTGTTATAGCAGGCTGCCACAACGCCCAAGCGCTTGACTATGTAGGGTACAGGCTCGGGAATATCGGTTACCTTCAGCCTGCTTGCCAAGCTGTTTATGATTTCATTGCCATAGGCAATATCATCATAGGTACAATTCAATACCGCGTCCTGTATATCTCCAAAATCAATGTAATCCATTATAAACCTCCCAGCAGACTGTCTAAAGCCTTGGCAAATCTGCTGACAATAACAGGCTGCATAACATCAGCTGCCGTATAAAGAAAATGGTCCGCCTTTATGCCGGGGTGACGCACGCGCTTGCTGAAGACAAATTCCTTGTTTACGGCAAAGCGCAGCACCTTTTTACTGCGTGGTACAATCAAATGCGCCTTAGTGCCTTCGTGCTGCCATCGCGCTATGTTGTTTGTAAGCATAACAGTACCTTGGTTGTCTTTAGCCAGGCTCATAATGCTTTTTTCAGTCATACCGCTTCTGGTAACGAAACGATGATGATCGCGCGCATATTCCCTGACATCTCTGACGGCCATCTTCACCTGTCTGCGTACCATGTCGCGCGTTTGGACCGGTGCGGCCTCGAAAGCACGCACCAGCTTTTCAAATTCGCGCGTAATCTCTACGCTTTTCATTATTCTGCAGCAGTCTTATGTACGTAGATAGCACCTTTCTTATTTTCCAGAACGAATGCATCATAGCGCACACGGCCTTCAACCAACCAGCCGTTGATACCAGGCGGGTTATCATGAATCTTATAATCTGCCAGCTTAACAGGAGCGCAGCAGGCGATAGGATTGGTGATGATAAACGCGGTTTTCGCCGGCATGTAGGATGCAGGCACAACGATAATAGGAATGCCGTCTACCATGCCAACCTGACCTTTTACCAGCATGTTTTGTGCCAGATCAGAAGCTTTGATGAAGGATTCGTCCTGCTTCAGCAGCTTGAAGTAAGAAGCAGCCACATAAGCAATACGATTGCCTAAAGGTGCTTTCTCGTCGGTCAGCTTCTCGGTGCCGTCGAGGAAGGCGCTGTAAGCGTTAGCCTTGGTAACTGCAGCGGTTGCGCTGTTCTTAGCGCCTTCAGCGATTTTTGCCAGACGATAAATATCCAGCTCCGGAATAATTACCTCGTCAATCTGACGCTGTAATGCTGCACCGGCCTCTTTCAGCATACCGGTATCCTGATAGTTGCTCTTGTCGATGGTGAAGGTGAAGGAACGGTCCTTAGTCAAGGTCAGCTCCTGTACGGAATCCTCCAGCTCTGCCGGGGTACCATAACGGTTTGCACCGGTAGAAGTGTAATCATTCATGCCGGCAGTAGGGATAGAGTAAACCTTTACAGTCTGCACACCGGTGAAATCATAATCGTTGTTGATTGCCGGAGCGGTCAGAGCGCCAGTCTTGAAGCGCTCATCAATTTTTGCGCTGTACTTATCTGCATAGTTAATAGCCATAATAAAAAATCCTCTCTTTCGTCACTAAGAATTAAAGCCACTGAGGAACGGATCATCAGAACCGCCGCCACCGCCATTGCTGCCGCCACCGCCTGCACCATTGGCCTTAACTGCCCAGCTGTTCTCCTTCAGCCAGCCGTTAACACCATCTTCCAGGCTGATTTCTTTACCATCAGTGCCGGTATAGGCAAGGCTTTCATCGTCTTTGACAACGATACTGCCTTCCAGCAGCTTAGCCATATTCTGCGGGCTCGCAGCGTTGCCCTTAGTCAGCAGTTCTACAGCCTTAGCCATCTTCATGCCGTCAAGGCGCTTGGTCTTTTCGGCCTTCGCGGTCTCGGTCATCTCAGCCAGTTGCTTAGTGACCTTGCCAACCTGCGCGGTTAAGTCAGTAATCTGCTTTGCGACCTCATCAGGCTTTTTGCCACCCTGGGCAAATTGGTCTAATGTAGTCTTAAGTCCCTTGGCTTTGTCTACCACATCGTCACCATCGTCCAAACCAACAGCCTCCAAGATGCTTTTCAGCTTTGTCGCACTCTGCTCTCCTGCCGTACGGTGCTTCTTAGCTTCGTTGTTGAGAGTGTTAATTTCGCTCTTGATAGCAGCGATGAGGTCAGCACCGTTCTCAACTTTTTCCAGTGCTTCGTAAACCTGTTTCATTTCCATTGTTCTGATACCTCCATATCATGGGCCTCCGCCCTATATTGTGCCCTCTCCTGGGCAATAAAAAAACACGCTGTTACACGTGCTTGATTAACGATGTTATTTTAATAATTTACGATATCGCTGCCTGTCTGCTAAATAAGCTAATCCCAAAACGGCAGCTACAAGCAATATTACGATATATAATGGGGTGAATACCCAAACCCACGGTAAATCCAACGAGCCAAACAGCTTGCCCAGAATTAACCCCGCTTGAACTATGCCTAAAGTTGTTTTTAGCATGCTACACCTCCAATTAAAAAGCAGACTCTGAGTTTTCGCTCAAAATCTGCTTGTCTGTTGTTTAGTTATTAGACTTCAAAGCTTGGTATATTAGAGACCTCTATTAATGTCTTTCATAAAGCCACACTTGCAATCAGCCCCATAGCAACTTCCTTCTTCCCATACGTGAACAAGTTCATTGCAAACAGGGCAACGCACATCAACCTCATGCCCAAGGAAAAAACTTTTGTATGCCTTCTCTGTTAACTCCATATGCAATTTTTCCATTTGTTGATCAGAATCCATATAAAGCCCTCCTTGCGAATTTTGTAAGTTTAACGGTAACGCCTGCTTCTTTTGCTCTATCATACGCATCTCGTACTAAGTCTGCTCTATCTTCATCCGATAGCCCAACACAGTTTTGAGCCGCTCTATAGCTTGCTCTAAATTCATCAATCCAATGCTTATTAGGGATTATAGTATTTCTATTTTTTACATGACCATAATATTCATGCGCCAAAACCGCTCTCACGCTCATTCTATCCCTTGCGATAGGAGAATCGTCTGATGCGGGAAAAACTTGACTACTAACATATATTAAGTTATGTCTCTCATTATATCCAGTTGCCTGATAATCTCTAAAGCGAATATACTTTGCATCTATTCCAATAGCCTTCGCTTCTTTAATTATAAAATCTTTTTCAGTTTCCGTCAACTTTATAAACTTAGATTTTCGCCCGCCATTGGCCATATTGCGGGTGTCAATTCCCCTCAGCCTACTTTTTACTTCTCTCAGCCCAGCATAACCACGCATATACTTGCGCCAATCCTTGCCATCTTCCCACGCCTTCAAGCCTTCACGCCCCAACACCTGCACCCTGCGTGATTCTGGCAAGCTGTTCAGCCATTTGTCGCCTGCCTCCTGCACTTGGTCACGTTGCTGCTGCATATCAACTTCGCCTTCAATGACTTCCACGTACCGGCATAAGCAATGCGGATGTACCGGCAAAGGCGGCAGCTTATCCTTGGGATATATTCCTGCACCCAAGCCATACATATCAGCTTTGGCGTACATGTCGCAGATATCGAAAACAGGGTGACGGCTGCTTAATTTGAATTTCACAGCCACAATATCAGCGTCTTTTTTCATCTTAGCTATAAAACCATCAGCCCATGCCCTCGCCATCTCGGTTCGGGTGATGCGTTCGGCTACATAGCGGGATTTTTCGTTGACAGCAACTTCCACGGCCTTTTCAATAGCCTTTTCATTGCCTTTCTGCACTGCTTCCAGCAATTCATTATAGGCTGCCTGCAGCGCCTTGTTGGGTGCACCATTTTTGGCCAGACGATTGATGTTGTCAATGGCCTGCCTTTGCTCAGCCAATGCCTGCAGGTCGTTGCCTGTAGCCTCCCTTACCTTCTGCAGATATTTCGGCAGGTCCTGCCTGCTGATAATATCCTTGCCGCCGTTATATACGTTCTGACCATCATCGCCATATCCGTCATACAACGCCCTTGCAGCCTCAGTCCAGGTCTTGTTCCGGCGCATCTGTTCCTGCAGGGTGCTTACAATGGCACCGCGCATCTTCACGCCTACGCCATGCAGCTTTTCAGACAGCGTCATGCCGCTTTCATCCCACTTATCGGCCAGCTCTTCACCCATGCTTTCTACTTGCGCTTTAGTCAGCATAGTCGGAACGATACCATAAGCATAAGCTGCAGCCTCTACAAGTGCAGGCCTCAGTTCCGGTAGCGTAAACAGCTTACCATAGTGGCGCTGCACATTATCCAGTGCCTCTTCAAACTTCATGCCACTAGCAAGCAGCCTTTGTAAGTAAGCTACCGCTTTTTTTGCATCCCTGCGCCAGCTTTTATTCAGTTTGTTAATCAGCTGCGCCAGTCTGTCCGTCGTCGCCATCATCGCCACCGCCATTATCACCAAAAGCATGGCTATAATCCAGCTTTTCCTGCTCCAAGTGCTCTTCGTAGGTCTTCACCAGCGCGTCAAAGTCATCAGCCTTAAGCTCCGGCAGATAGCTGGTAAGCACACGCTTGAATACTTCCATGTTAAATTCATCGCCAAAGTTCAAGCCTTTAGCAATTTCAGCATTAGCAAGCTCCTGCTCAACCTCACTGATTTTGAAGTCATTCGGGTAGTTCACACTGTATTCCAGCGGCACACCGGTCCAGATACTGAACAGCCTTGCCAGATTCTCTTCCGCTGCTTCCACGAGGTCTGCAAAATCGGATAAGATCTGATTGGTTGCCTCATAATCCCACGCTTTCGCCTGCCCGCTCTGCTGCTTGCTGGAGCCTGTTACGTTGACCACAACGGCCATGCGGTAAATCTCCTGCTGCAGTGTAGCAATCTGCGCTGCCAGCACCGTTGCAGGACCATCAGGCGGAGCGATGAACGCAGGCGCGTGACTGCTCTCCGGAGGATATCCCAAGGCATTATTGGTGCCGATGTTGATACTGTCCGGGTCACTCGAAGGGTAACACAGAACGCTGAAGGTCTGATTGACTAAGATGTCAGCCAACCAGCTGCACATATTGTAGATAGCAAGATTTGTTTTTGCTATGCTAAGGAATTCACTAGGCGGGAAAGGATTGTGACTATTCCTCACTTTGCTAACTAGAGGAACAACCGGTACGCGCCCAAGATTCCAGGTTCCGCTATGCTTGCCTTTGCTGTCGATAAGCTCCCAGCCTTCTGCCGTCAGCGTTCGTGTCGCCATCGTCTGTTCCTGGTATGCATCAGGCTCTACGAAAACAAACTTTGTGATACGTCCCAGCTTATCCTGACAGATTTCCTTTACAGCATTAAGATTAACCACAAAAGCATAAGGCAGGTTATTGCGGTCCGCTTCCAAGTCTGCCACGCGCATATCCTCAGCATCGCCCTGAGCCTTATCCATAACGATATAAGCGACACCCTGCAGCTTCGCACTGCAGGCAGCCTGCTTCATAAGGTTCTGGATGCTGGTGCCCAAGAAGTCAACGTCCTTGCTGAAGGTTTCCCACAGTTCCGAGCCTGCGCCGCTCCAGTCACGCACTGCTAACGTTTTGAAGATTGGCGCTACATGAGCATTAACGCAGGGTGCAAGGTAATTGAGGTAATACGCCAACTCGCGCCTCATGCCGTATTTTCCTGCATCCTCACGCGGGTGCTGGGTTAAATAGCTGCCGTCAAGAAAGCCTCCACAGCCTTCATAGCCATCTTCCAGCATTTTGTATAATCCATGTTTATCATTACGCATTTTTTCACCTCTCTAATAGTTGACACGCATCGGTTTAGGCCTTGCCACCTCCACGATGTCCTCACACACGCCGGTCAAAGCATCCGGAGCATCATCGTGTGTGTTCTTGCCTTCCTTCTGGTACTTGCTCAGTGCTGCATAAAACTCCGGCCAGCGGTTCTTCCAATCGCTTGGGAAATAAATATGTTCCATACACCAAGTAGCATTAGACAAGATTCTTGCAGCCTTGTTCTTATGCTGCGTAAAGGTTTCAATGGTTGTATGGTTGCTATGCAGCAGCTTCTTCACGTTCCTGGCAAATCCACGCCCGCCATTGTTGCTTTCAAAGCGTGCCACATTCGTGCTGTTGCGTTCCAGCGCCCTCGCCGTTGCCGGTTCAGTAACCTCCATAGACTCTTTCGTGTATAAAACATCAAGCACATACGCTTCATCCGCAAAGGTGCGCCCATAAATAATGCAGCAAAGGTAATCGGCACCGGTATCAGCCGTATCAGTATAAGCACGAATCTGCTTGAAGGCAGGCAGCGCGCCGTCATAGGTCTTGAAGCTGCTGTACAGCCTGCCCTTGATGTCTATCGGCTCCTGCTGGTAGTTGGCACTCCATATATCAAGCCCCATAAGTTGCTTCTTCTCCATGCAGCTTTCAGCATCCAGCACGCCATCACACAGCATGCTGCCGTCATCCTGCACTGCCTTCATGTTGATATGCACGATTTTTTCTGCCGGATAATATTCCAGCACCTTGCCTGCCAAATCATCACTAGCCCAACGCGTCATAATGACGATGATTTTATAATTGCCCTCGCCACGTGACAGCATGGTATTGGTGAACCAGTCCCAATGCTTTTCCTTAACATTTTCGTTATAGGCTTCTTCCGCATTCTTGATTAAATCGTCTATGATCATCAGCCTGCAGCCGAAGCCTGTTGCCGTGCCAGTTGGCGATGTAGCAAGGTAGCTCGTCTGCTGTCCTTCAAGGCTCCACAGATTCATAGCGCCGTCACCACGCTTAATTTTAGTTGCGGGGAACACATCACTATAGACCGGCTTATAAATGTTCGCCTTGGCCTCGCTGATGCTGTCACGCACGTTCTTACTGAAGCGCGTTGACAAGGTTTCGTTATAAGAGCCAATCATAACCTGCAAGGTGTTATCCCTGCCCAGCGCCCATTCCACGAAGTTGCTGGCCGTATAGCTCTTGCCATGACGCGGAGGCATGTTCAGCACAAGGATTTTCTTGTCAGAAGTCAGGAACCATTGCAAGGTATCGCACAGCTCCTGCAAATACTTGCGGTCGCTCCGGTAGAAGTCCGGGTTCTTCAGCTGGGCGTAAAAAAAGAACCTGCGTCTTGCAAGTTCTATCTTTGCTCCCAATGTTATCAGCTGCTTATCCATCCATACCAGCCAGCTTTTTCAGTTCTGCATCCGTCAGCCCGGCGAACGGATTAGCAAGCTCACCGGAGATTTCCACGTTTTCTTTAGGCTTCAGGCCTACGGTATCGCGATAAATTTCAAAAGCCTTGATGTTGCCACGCTTAGCCTTCAGCTTCAGCGCGTCCAGCATCTCCTTGCGCTCATCGTCGGTCGTGAAGTCAGCGTCCAGCTCACGGAACGACTTCAAGCGGCGGCGTGCTTCACCGGATGCCTGCCCGCCTTTTTTGCCATTTCTCGCCGCTTCCTCGCCGCTTCGAAACCTTGTGGCTTTTCCATTCTTCAAATTATCCAGTTGTTTCTTTGTAGGCATCCATCTCACACCACCTTAATCCCACATCATCAATAATATCCCAAAATTCTTCCACATCATGCGGCACAACGTAGAAGCCTGTTTCGTCTTTCTCAAAGTCAATGCCAACATGATGCAGCTCATGCCTAAGCAATGTTTCTAACTGCTTTTCGCTAAAGCCAACTACATTCGGCTCATAAACCACAATAAAAAAATCATAGGGACAGCACCAGCTGTAGCGTTCGCTCACTAAGTTGCAGTCAGCAAATATCGTCCGCTTATTGCGCTTCTTCTCTTCCAGGCTGGATAAGTAGGCTATTTTTACTTTAGCAGCCTTTATATCCGCAAACTCCGGCAAAGTGCGTATCAGCCTATTTGCTATTAACCTATACTTTTTACTGTGCTCCATGATATACCTCAAATTTTTCTACCCTTGCCGGACGCGCCGCATTGCAGTGCGGTGTCCTTGCGTCCGGAAAGAAGGTGTTCTATTCCGGCGTGGTAAAAATTTACAAAAACCCACGCCCGGCAAAGGCAGAAAATATATAAAGGCAGTCACCGCAGCTTCTGCCCCTCACTACTTCGCCCGCAGGCTTTTCGTTATTCTTATTGGTGCGTAGGGCTGGAATTGCACCAGCGTTGTATCTTACGTCACGGATTTACAGTCCGCTGCCTTCGCTACTCGGCTCACCTACGCATATAAAAGCAGGGGGTAAAGGGATTCTTGACGCCAGCTGCGCTACGAATATTTGCAATGTCCTATTCGCAACTTGCATCTACTCCCATTCGGGAACCTTGCCCCTGCACCCGGGTATCTTTAAAATCTTACCATAACGCCACCCATGACGTTATCAGCTCTGCCGGCTACCCAACCACCAGCATTGCCTTTCAGCGGGAAGTTAATAACGCCTACCGCGCCATCTTTAGAGATGCCAGCACCAATGCCCCAGCGCCGCGTTTTATCCACTACCGGTATCTTTATATTAAGATCCGTACTGCTAGTCTGCGTCAGCGTCAGTTTATTCTTGTCAAACAGGTACTGTTCATTCTCAGCTTTGGCCACAACGAAGCCCTTGTCATTAACCTTAACATTCAGCACCGGCTTATTGAGCTTCACCTCAATATCCGTTTGATATTGTCAATATTGGTTTACACTTTTTTCACAAGGATGTTCGACTTATGCTGCCTCTTGTAGTGAAGCATAGTATTGTTGCCGCTTAACCATCGGAGGTAGTCCACCATTAGCAGAGCAGATTCTCCGATTATTCCAATAACTGATGAAATATCTCCAAACAAGAGTTTTTAACTGTTCTACAGTCATCGAGGTAGCGTCGTAGCGTCCATAAAGTAATTCTTCTTTGAATCGTGCCCACATACTTTCACATCTGGCATTGTCATGGCATCTGCCACCGGCACTGTTCATACTTTGAAGAATGCCATATTTATTGATTGCGTTACGGTACAACTCGCTAGTATACTGTGTACCTCTGTCGCTGTGAAGAATGG
>CDZY01009886.1_pt1 | contig 91104 bp, 137 predicted proteins | sample 557671 | NCBI WGS metagenome assembly CDZY01 (sample SAMEA3182091, study PRJEB8094) | gut metagenome | biome: human; feature: gut; material: Stool; isolation source: human stools | place: Canada | collected 2013-03-11
CGACCTGCGCAGCGATGTTGGAAATCCATGCGCCAATATTGCTTAATGCTAGACCGCCAGTTTGCGCGATGTAAGAAATCCATGCGCCAATGCCATTCAATGTCATTCCATCGTTTTGTGATCCGATATATGATACCCATGCACCTATATCTTTCAACGTCATCCCGCTAATTTGTGATCCTATATTTGATATCCAAGCACCTATGTTATTCAATGTCATGTTTGGGGTTTGAGAGCCAATATACGATATCCACGCGCCAATATTGTTTAATGTTAAATCTGGCTTTTGAGATCCAATGTTGGAAATCCATGCACCGATATTGTCAAGCGTTAGATTTTGAACTTTTGAACCTATATAGCCTATCCAAGCACCAATGTTATCAAGCGTCAATCCACCTGTTTGCGACACTTGGGATATGCTACCTTTTAAATCACTAATTGTTCGGTCCGAGATAGAGTCTTTCTTCTGCGTCAGCGCTGCTGTGAAATCGAGAGATTTCATATAATCAGGTAGTGCATTCTTTGCGTTTACGATGCTTGCCGATGCTCCTTGTATAGTCTTATCCTGCTCTGTAAGTTTGCTTGTATCAAGGCCACCAACTTTCAGCTTGACTTTAAACTCCTTGTCAAACATATCAGTCAAAGTATTGCTGATTCCTAACGTAAAATCATCACGTTTAAGTGTTTCTGTTACATCATCTAACGTATTTTTCAATTCATCTTTTAAAGATTTCCAAACACCTGTGAATTTTATTTTTCCAAGGTTGGTGCCAAATGATTCTGTCTTTATGCTTGCTGTATCAATCTCGGCTGAGTATCTGGTTGAAGCTTCGCTCATTTTGTCAAGCTCTGTTTCTGACTTGTTCAAGGTGGTTGTTAACCTATCCACATTTAGCATTTTCTCTTGCAGACTGTTGCTTGTTAAGCCTATTGCATGAGCTAAGACTGCTTCTGACCCTTGCAAGCTATCGACATCGTATTTTCCTTCGCGCATTTTTTTAAACAGGCCATCCATGGTTTTTGTCATTTCTGCCATTGTGCCATTTCCACCCATTAACTGATTCCAGTATGAGAACACGCTGTCTTTATTTGTTATTACACTGCTTACAAGTTCATCTACCGCGCCATTAAGAGCAATAGCTGAATCAGCCATAACTTTAGCTGCATCTGACATTGCAGTTTTAAAGCCTTCTGCAATAGCTGCATTCTTTTGGCTTGCTATTAACGCCTTTAAAGCCTGATCTGTGCCTTCATAAGCCGTTCCCACTTCGCCTATTAGTTTTGCAGCTTGCGGTGCATACTCTACGATTTGGTCATAGTAGGTTTTGAATAGTGACATGTCCGTCTCAGATAGACTTCCATTCTTTTTCAGCTTCTCATTCAGTTCAAGGAACTTATCGACAATTATGGAAACATTTTCAAATTTCTCAATTTCTTCCTGTTCCATTGCTGGCCATTCGATTTTAAGCTTTGAAAGTGCTTTGTTCAGATTGTCTGCGATAGCTGTATACTTTGTGTCAGGTCCACCAAAAACAGCAGCCCATGCGGTTTCAAACAATCCAAAAAAAGTATTGGCAACTATATTCGCACTTGTTTTTAAAAGTCCACCCCAGTTGATGCCCTTAATGAAGTTATTGATATCAACTCCAAGAGATCTCCAATTAAACGTTGCTGCAAACTCACTTATTGACGATAATACACCCTTAAAAGCTTCTCCAAGTGCTTTTCCTGCCTGTGAGAAATCGGTTTCTGCCAAAATGGTATTTGCGCTATTTGCAAGATCCTTTCCGATCTTTTTCCAATCAACTTTGACCGAAAATGTAAGCAACGACGCAGTAGCGGTATTAAGGCCATCAGAGAGTACTCCACCCAAAGCATTAAAATCAATGCCATAGAAAATGCTGTTGACTCCGTTTGCAAAATTGTTAGCGATACTTTTAAAATCAACTCCATTGATTGTTGTGCTGAGTGTACTTACAATTCCGTTGATCCCACTTGAGATTGTATTGCCTATAGCTTTGTAGTCTCTATCTGCAAAGATGCTGTTTATTGTATCTGCAAGCGCATTACCTGCCTCTTGCCATCCTGTAGTACCTCCAAAACTAATCGTTGACATATCAACTACAAATCCATCAAGGAAGCTCCACAAAGCCTTGTATTTGGCATTCAGAGTCTTTCCAAGGCCATCCCAATCAATAGTAGCTATCGCACTTCTAAGCCCACCTGACATAAATTCGCCAATTGATGTCCAGTGAGTTGTATCAACAAAGGTATTGATTGCACCTACAGCTGTGTTGACCGCTTCTCCAAGCGTTCTTCCAACGCTCTTATCAAGGTCTTCCGTCTCAAAGAAGCCGTTTATGAATGTTCCTGTGACTTTGGCAATTTTGTTTGCCTGCTCCTTGATTGGCTCCCAGTCAATGGAATCAAGTGCGTCACGGAGTTTCGTTCCAACTATTTTACCGATGTCGGTAAAATCGGATTTCGCCCAAGCGTCCTTTACGAGATCTGCAAAGTTAGATACTGCTCCTGGTATATCCTTTTTTGTAAAAAGTATAGGATCTTCCGTTCCTGAGCCGTTTCCAGAACCACTTCCATTTCCACTTCCTGAACCGCTGTTAGCTGCGTTATCGAGATCTTCCGAAAATTTTTCAATTTCGTCAAATCCCATTAACTCACGCTTTAACTCATCGGTCTTGTCTTTTAACTTATCAGTTGCGTCACTTGCTGCATCTCCTGCAGATGCTGTGCCGTTTAAACTGTCGCGATAGTCTTTGATGTTTTTTACAGCCACTGTATATGATGTTTGCCCTGTTATCGATGCTATGAAAGCACCTACAGCATTGATTCCTGCAACTGCATAATCAACAATTTGGTCAATAACTGGTGCAACAATATTCAGTATCGGTTCAAATGCCGCAGCCACACTATTTCCAACATATGACATGTCAGATGTCAGCAATGACAAGCTCTTATTTGCCCTATCGCTAAACATAACAAGGTTGTTGATTCCGTCCTTGATTCCTGATCGTAGCTTGTTAAACAGTACGTACAAAGACCGGATTCCAAAACCGTAGCGCAACACAGTTGTAATTCCGTGCTTTAATTTTTTGTTAAAATCCCCAAGACTAGCTGAGGACTGGCTGAACGGACTCTTTAACCCAGATAATGCGTTTTTGCTTGAACCAAAATTTAGAAACTCCCATGACAACTTTGCAAAGTTTTTTGTGAATGACAATATCTGCTTGTTTACTTTCACTGCAAAAGATCCTATTTTGCCAATTGCACCTGCAACAGATATCGCCTTTCCTACAAATCCACCCATGATGCCTGCCAAATCACTTATATCTGATTTTAACTGGGATAGGCTAAGTGGCAATTTTTGCATGTTTCGGTTCAATCTGTTGATATACTCTGGCATGTCTCTAAATATTGGTGGTTCTTGCGCAGCAGCAGCCAAGGCATCTTTAAATGTCTCTTCTGTTCTGATTACTTTTGATACATCTTCATTGTATTGTCTTAATTGATTTGAAGCGTTGCTTGTTTCCCTCGCAGTTTGACTCATTGTATTTGACAAGCCGTTGCCACGAAGTTCTTCTGGAAAACTGCTTGGCGGATACTCTTGCCATTCACTTTTTGGCTGTCTAAGCGTTATACCTTTTTGAGCTGCAATAGTTGATAAATCATTCGCATAAGCTATCGCTTGCGACAAGTCATCAACCATCTGTGATACACCATCAGTATCAAGAGTTCTCAATGCTTCTTGCATATTTTCCTTTAAGTGCACTATCTCTTTTGAAATTCCCACAAATTCAGTTTGAAGTTCTTCAACACTCTTGGGAACGTAAAATCCACCTAAAAATTTTTGACTTTCTTCCCTTGCTTGCTGTATCAGTTTTTCATAATCTTCTAACCACGGCACGCTCTCTGGTGCAACAGCTTTATTTGCTGCATTTTGAATGATGGTCTTTTCTGTATCTGATAGTCCAGTATACTTTTTTCCGATTATTGTTTTTAAACTTTCTCTATTCAGCTTTGCAATTCCGGAAAAGTCAATATTTTTCAAAGAAGCCAGTTCGCCCAAGCCAAGTTCTTTAAGGCCTTTGAATGCTCCTGCCAGGCCTTTTCCATCTCCTATAGCATTCGTAACGGATTCGATGGTTGACCTTAAATTGATAAGGTCTTTCATCTCACTATTCACAACATCGGTTACAGTCTGTTGTTCTTTTTCAAACGCTCTGGTCTTCTGCCCGATGGCGCTTGTAACTTCTTTTACGCTTTCTGTTTCGTTGTTTTCTGATAGTTTTTTGCCACCATAAACATCGTTTTCAGTGAGTCCATACTTCTCGCTAAGGTTAGGTATGTCTTTTGCAGCAAACTTTGACAGTTCGGATTCAATTTCCTGTACTGGAATCAAGCCATTTTTAATAACATCCTGTGATGTCATCACAGCTTCCTTGCGTATGTCTCTTAAGCGCTCTACTACGTCCTTGAACAGATCTGTTGCGTTCTTTGTAGTATCAAATGTGGTATTTATTGATTTGTTCATATCATCTATGAACGTCACAAAATCTGTGCCACTATTTGTTGTGGAGAAATTCTTTCCAAGTACACTTCGCAGATCGGCAAATTCTCTATCTGTCTTTAGGTCATTTTTTACACCAATCGGGATCTTTATATTTCGAGCTTTTTTGATATAGTTATCAAAAGCCTTTTCAACACCATCTAGCTGTCTGATCTCCTTAACGTTCTGTGCAATGGTATTTTTTACATTTTCCATCGCACTTTCCACGTTCTCCATGGCTCGTTTCCATGTGTCCTCGGAAAAGATTGAACCCTTCTTTTCGTTAAGTTGCAAGTTGTTAAGCTTAATAGATGCTTCTGCAAGTTCTCTTACAGATTTTTCAACCGCTGCAATTCCTGCCTTATTGGTTATTCCTGTCAACTTCGTCAGTCTTTGCGTTAACCCGTTTACAGACGTTGAATAATGATCAATTCCGCTTTTGTTGTCGCCCAATCCAGTTAGGGATTGTTTCAATGCTTCAATATCGAATATAGCCTCTTTGATATTTGTTTTAGCCTCAATCCGTATTGAATCAATATTTACCTCACTCATTTTATCCCTCCTCCCTAGATTGGACTCTCTGGCAATCCTTGCTTTTCAAGTTGTCTGATTCTTTGTTTCATTTCGTACACTGCGATTTCTTCGTTGGATTCCACATTACCGTTTTTGTTTTTCTTTTCCTCCTGCTGTAAGAAAGGCATATCTGGATATTCAAATGGTGGCGTATGCTTCCCTTTAAACCACTGACTATTGCCCAGCGTTGATAAGATAGACATTCTTACATACCTGCCAAGCATGTGGTTTTGCATATCAACTTGCTGTTGATGCAGCTTGTAAGCAAGCTCATATGGTTTTAACTCACACGGGCACATATTGCCTATTTGTTCAGTGGTGAAGCCATATTGTTGCGTAACGCACAAGAAATATGGAAGCAACTTTTCATCGTAATAATCAATTGGATCTATTACTCTGTTTTTTCTGCTTCCGCTTCCTTCTCCGCTTTCATCCGCAGAACTTCCTTTTTGAAAAAACCATTCTGCATCACCTCTTTTAGCAGCTCTTCAAACAGCTCCCTAATACTTGAGTCTTCCTGATCGGTATACTCATCAATCAATTCACATACCTTTGTTTTTGCCTCTTCTTTACCTTCGTTCGTGTTGTAATCGTATCCAAACTCGTCCTTATGTCTTTTTTGCAGCCCCACAAGCAAAAACTCCGGAAGCATATTAAGCGTCATTTCAATCTCATCAACAAAATCATCACCGGACTGTTGAACTTCTTTAATTTTCTTTAAAATCCCGCTTTTTGTAGTTGCTTCGATTCCAAACTTGATTTCGTAATTCATAAATTTCATGATTCATTCTCCTTTAAACAAAAAACGGGAAGCATAAGCTTCCCGAATATAACTATTACATTTCTTTCTTTGCCAGTGTAATTGATGTTGGATAACCATTCTCATCCTCTGTTACAGATACGCTATAATTATCCTCAATCCATCTTGGAACGGTTACAGTGGCAATTGTTGCAGTTCCTGTAAGGTGATCTTCCGTTGCTTCATCCGGTGCAAAAGACTCTGTTCCTACGAATGCCACAATTCCTTCTGAACCTTTTCCATCTGTGCCATAAAGAATGCAGATATCTAATTGCTTTCCTTCGTTTTTTACAAGCTCATCTTTGTATTTTTTTTCAAATGCGCCTGGTACTTCCATTGATGCAGCTGCTCTTCTTCCCTGCTCCTGAGTCTCTATTAAGTCTTCCAAGGTTGATGTATCAACCATATTAACAGTACCAAAAGGTGATGGAATTGACTTCGCCCTGATCAAGAGCTTATATTCACCTGCCCAATAATCAGCCGCACCATCTTCCTTTGTCTTCTCTCTGTAGATGATTCTACTTTTTAAACCTACTGCCATTTTGTATTCCTCCTACTAAAAAAGCCCCATCTTGCCGATGGAGCTTAAAAAATATCATTCCAATCAAATGTTCTTTCAAAACGTGCTACATAGCGATATATTGGCGATTGATTGTCTGCGTATGGTGACATCTTTACATCGAACATAAGCTTTTTTAGACAGTCCATAATTTCTGCCATTATAGTTCTGCAGTCTAGCTGTGATGTGTTGCTATACACTTCAATTTGGAATCCTGCCACTATAGTATTGATTCTTGTGCGTTCCAGATCGGAGTTTGCTTCGCTTCCACCCAACTGGTGGACGTACACGCACGGGAAATTACGCTGCGAATCATTGCTTATATTTGAGGTGGTGTACATTATTTGCGGATATCTTTTCTTTAGCTTGTTGTATGTCTTGCCTTTCACAAGGGATAATACTTTGCTCTCAAGGTCGATGACCCATTGATTCTGAGCCACTATCCAAACACCTCCCTTGCAATTCTTTCAATATCATGTCTCATTTGTGTTGAGGCATGATACATGAATGGTCTTGACGGCATACCTTCTGTAAAGTACCACTTGCCATCTCCCCCCAGATAATACCAACCATATCTACCATCTGCCGTTTTTCTAATCGTTTTCCCTTGCGCGTAAACGGCCGGAAGCTTGCCCGGATACGGAGTAGTAGCGCCTATAATTCCTGTTCCCATTTCTACATAGATAGCATGTTCTGAATCAGCTTCTACCGCAAAGATAACTCGCTCTGCGTTGCTCTCTATCTCGGTTGAGTGAATGCTATTTACAAGTTCGCCAGTAAATACTGCATCCATCGTCAAGACTTCTTCTGTTGCTTTTTCAACTCCGTAATCAGTAAGCTTCTTCATGAAAAGCTCTACTCGCGTTTGGAACGTTTTCTGGTAACGTTCCAACATCCTTATGGCTTCATCTACTCCGCTCACCTTTATTTCCAAAGCCTTTGCCATTAGGTTTTTTCCTCGCTTTGCTGCAATACCTGCAGATAGTAAGACGTTTCATTCAGTGCTTCATTCATGATTCCACTCACTTGATAGTCAGCAGAATTTTCATCTGGTGATCCGTTTGGTTTCGTTTTGATTTCTGAGTGTAGCCAGATTCTTGCTCCAAACGGCAAGCTAAGTTTGTTTCCGTTAGAGTCTTTTGCATGTTTAGCTAAGATGAGCGTAGCATAATTGTTTGTGCTGTCGCTTCCCCATGCTCGCATGATAGCGTTTTTTAGCTGTGATGTGATTGTTCCCCAAAACTTCACAGGATTGCTATAAAGCACTTCCATTTCACCGCTTTCTTTCGGGATTTTTTTGCCTTCATCATCGGTATAAAAATATACCTCCCCATCAGCTCCAACGTAACTCTCGTACTGAATTTCACCATTTTCGTCTCTCAGATATCCAGGCACTTTTCCGACTTGGTACGAATACCACATCTGTTGGCGATTTCTTCTACTTGTCCGTGCCATCTTTTAGCTGCTTGTATACCTGATTGATACCAGTGCTAGATAAACCTGATACAATGCCGACAGCAATCGCATTCAGAATATCCTGCGCTGGGAAGTCTGGTATGACATACATTCCTAAGACTCCCAGAATGCCGCCAAAAGCACCCACAATGACCGGAATGTAATTATCCTTGACTGCTGGAATTGTCTTGGCTGCAAGCCCAATTAAATAGCAAATAACCACAATTGCAATCACGGTAGTCATGCTCGATATATCCATTCTATTTACCTCCTCCACTCTTGATGTGTAACTCTTTGATCTCTTCATACATCTTTTTAACCATACCGTTTCCGTTCAAATCATGATAGGCTTCATACATTTCTTCAAAGTTCTGATAAGCATCGGACGGTATCTCTCTCAGCTGTGTGTATTCCGTGTAATACTTGATCAGCTGCACACGCAATAACAGCATGGTTCCTCTCTCGTTCGCGTTCCTGCTTTTCTTCTGTTGTTGCAGAAGCCAAACAATGTATCCTAAAGCAATCGGAAGGATGATTGTGTATGTTTGTAATAAAAATTCTTGCATTTTTTATATCTCCTGCTTATATTTTTGCATATTGCCCACCGCCGCTTTAATATGCACCCTGCCAGCGTATTCGCAAACATTGCAAACACACTGGCGAACATCCTTCTTAGATTGTTGCTAACGGTATTATTCCAGCAAATAAAGTGTTCCTATCCACCATTGTTCGCTGAATGGAATCCTCACTGTGCTGACTCTCGCCCTCAAAGCCAATCGAGTTATAATCGTACAAAGCCAAATTGCGAATCTGGCTATAGTACCTGTCTAAATCTTGTGCAATCATTCCGTCCGTATATCCAAGTGGATATCTTCTTTTGTCTCGGACCTCTCTAATTGCACTTTTGATTTTTTGCTTGAGTAACGGTCCCGAAAAGCTGCCGCCTTCTTCATCATTTGAAAGTTCAACTTGCAAATCAAAAAAAAGCTCGTCTGCAAGGTTGTCTGTATAACTCATACTTTCTCACCTCCATCAAACAGCTTTTGGTTTCTTGCCTCTTCGCTTTGGTTCATCATCAACTTGCAACTCTGGAATTTCGATTTTCTCTTCCATTGGGACATCAATCTCTGGGGCATCGTTTTTCTCTTCCATTGGGACGTCTTCACCAGCTGCATAGTAGACTCCGTTAAGCTTGATCATGTGATCAAATTTCATTACTTGACGTCAAGTACAAATGTGCTGTCGATGCCCTCATATGATGGAAGCACAATCTGTGATACGCTGGTTGTAGTCTTAATAGGTGGTCCCTGCTCGGTTTTGGTCGCAATTGCAATGCGGTTGTCAAGCATGGCAACATCCACATTTTTATTTGACATCAATGTACGCTCTTCTGGTGTTACACCATAATATGTTGATCCCAGTGTTCCTGCACCGATTATGGTTACTTTGTCATCCGGATAGAACTTTTGAGTCTTTCCCTTGTAGTCAATGTACATCTTGTCATAAATGATAGGTGTCAGACCTGTCTTTCGCGTGAAGATCTCCTTAACAGTTGCTTCATCGGTAAAATCAACCGTCTTACCAGAAGAAGTGATTAAAGCGTTCTTAATCTGCTCGTTTTCAACGAGATAGTCAAAGGTAGTGCTGTTCATCATCGCATAGCGAGGAAGTACTCCGATTGACTTTAAATATTTAGTACCCTGCTGAACGTCTTTTAATGGCTTCGCTGTGTCAGGATGATCCCAAGTATCAGCGCCTTCGATTTTCAAATAATGCTTTTGCTTATATGTTCCATCGCTATCGTAATCGTAGCCATAAACCATATTGTCACTCTCTGGTTCCCCGGTTCCTATTGCAATAGATGGCTTTCCGTCCTTTGGCGCAAGTAGTGCCATTCGCATTACTTCGGCAGCGATTTCTGCACCGTCAATAAGCCTTGCAGCATCATTGTAAATTGATGATATAATGTCTCCAATGAATGGGCTATTAGCGTCTTCTATCTCCATGAGTCGCATTAAATCTTCCTCTCGTACAGTCATGCTCTCACGGAAAAAGATCATCTCTGTAGACTCCTGCTTGAATCCCTCACGGACTCTGATCATCGGAATTGCATCAAAATTGCTTGGCTTTAAGATGGCATTTAAGCCTTTGTGTGTCTTAATCCATTTTAACGACAAGCCCAGCTTCTTTCTGTTTGGGAAAAAAGCCTTTCCGACAAAGCCCATGGCATTACTTGGATCTTGTGTACGTCTTGCGGCAACTGCCTGTGAATCATAAATATCTGTAATTAAAACTGCCATTGCTCCTCCTTTTTACTCAACCACGATCATAGGCAGGATCTTAGTTAAGTCTGCATCATAAGTGATTCCTGCATTCTGTTCTGCTCTTGACTTGTTAATGTATGCCTTTTTGAGAATCGTTCCTTGTGGTCGATGCTCATACACATCAAAAAGTAAGATTCCAGCTCCGCCTGTCCATGGTGTTGCTGCAACTACTGTTCCTGTTCCGCTAATTACGCTTCCTGCTTTTACAACCTTCTCTCCGGTATCACTATCAGTAGTGCTGACATCTGTAAAATCAATAGTCATTGGCACTCCTTCGAACACCTCTCTGTTTAAGATCTCTGCACCGGATGGACGTATCTCGGTTGTTGCATATCTCATGTCTCCTCTTGCCATTTCTTACTTCCTTTCTTTACATGTATTGCTTCAAAACACTTTCATCGACCTCTGTTGAATACGTCGGTAGTGACTTCATAAGTTCAACAGCCTTGCTCTCGTGACTGTCTCCGTGGCCGGCATTGACTTCGCCGCGCTCTGCCAAAAACTCCTGCATCATCTTTGATTTGAGCGTTTTCATGTGCTGCCTCAAGATTTCGTTTTCCTTATCTCCATCTCCGTCAGCTCTTGCCTCGGCGTACTGTTGTGCTACTTCCTTGGACATTTCCAAAGTGTCCATGTATGTATTGGTAGATTTCATAATCGTCAGCTCGCGCTGCATTGCCTTGAACTGCTTGTCTCTCTCGGCTTCTGCTTCTTTCTTTGCTTCCGCTTCCTTCTCTTGAGCAGTCATCTTTTCTCTGAGCTGCTTTGTCTTAGCTGCATTCTCGGATGCCAATGCATCAGCTTTGTTTGTGAGCTTCGCGATCTGCGCGTTTGCCTGTGCAAGCTGCACTCTTAATACATCAGCATCAGTTTCCGGTTCGTGATCATCACCTGATCCCTTTGGCTCTTCATGAGTTTCAACCTCCGGTGTCGGCTCTGCAAAAAGCTGCAGGTTTAATTTTCTCTTGGTGGCATTGCGTTCAAATGTTTTGAAAATCGGCTGAGTCTTCATAGATTCATTCCTTTCTGCGTTTGTGCGGTTCTCTCCGCTTTGATTTGTGCGATTATTAAGCTCTTCTCTGAGCTGTTTTGCTCCTTAAAGTCCGTCTCCGACTTGTTTGCCCTAATTTTGTGCAAACAAAAAGCCCTTCAAACCTTCGTTTAAAGAGCCTATTCTTTGCATAAATTAAGAGTACGTCACCCAGCAGCGACAATTGATCACTTCCTCCGGGTTAGTAAAAGCAACTGCCATATCGTGCGGATACCGCATAAGTGCTTTGCCTACTAAAAAGTAGTCGTTTATCGGTATTGTTGTTTGATCTTCCTTGTGATGTGTTTCGCGTTCTTTTCCATCTATAATTGTGTTCCATGTTTTGTATGTTTTATTTCTGGTCGCCTCTTTGAAGTCTTTATGGTTTAAAAAATCGAGGGCTGTGTTTTCGCTGACCAGACGTATTCGGTCTTCTGAAACATAATATTTTTCGTTGACATGATCCGCAGTTACCTGTGCTGTAGATAAACAAAAATCTGATATATAAACCTTTGTCTCGCTGTCAAGATCGATATATCGCGCAATCCATTTCAACAATTTTGCTTCAAATTGTTCTGCTGCTTTCTTGGCATCAACTCTACCTGTCTCTTTCATGATCAAGATGAGTAAAATTAAAAAACGCATATCATCTTCAATTTTATTTGAAAATTCAACGCGTTCTTGTTTTTGCTTTTTTGTGATTCCCATTTCACCAAAAAATCTATTGTATGGCATGGACCGTATCTTTTCGATTTCATCAAAACCAAATATCTGTGCCATATCATCGCCTTATACTTTCCCAGTTATAGGGCTTGTTTCCAACTGATCTATTTGTCTGTCAGTTGGTTCACTGTCTTCCGTTGCTGTGGTTCCGCTTGATGCAGCAGCCCTTTGTACTGCTTCTATCATTTCCTTGCTGTCGTTCCATGTAGCCTCGGTGTCTTCAAAACCGTCAATAAATTTAAGTGCATGTCTACCATGTACACCAGTCTTAATAAGGGTTGATAAAGCATTTGCTTTAACAGACATGTCATAGTTCTTTCTTCTTGAGAAGTGGAAATTGATATCTCCAACATGTACTTTTTTGATTGGGTCATCGTCTTTAAGCACATTTGATGGAGTTAATTGGAGTACTTTTATGATAAGCTTAAGCTCCTCTCTCTGTGCCTTGCTCACAATCTGCTCCTCACGCACAGCGTCAATCTCAGCTGCACTCCATCCACTAGACATATCCATTGCCGTTCCCGTTGAGCCACCGCCTTCTGAATCTTGTTGTGTAGGCACTTTGCATTTTTGTAAAATTCTTCGCCAGCGTGTATCTATCGCTGTTAATGTTGCGTTTGTATCAAATGCATTAGATAGCGCCTTGATTTGCGGTGTCTTTCCATCTGGTGTTGTGCTAGTAAGCACCCATTGCCCTGACTTCACTTCTATAGGCTTCTTAGTTTTGGGGTCAACTGGGAAATCAACATCATTACCCCACCATATCTCCTGAGTTTGTTGTGCTGTAAGGTTTGCAAAATCAGAGACTAGCGTGTTAAGTTCGATACAGTCTGATATTTGCCTTTCAAAGCAGCCTGTTCTGTCAACAGATCTCTCGTATTCAACTATCGCTATTTTTTTGAGTGGATTTAATGATTTTTTAACAATTTTGCCTTTTGAGACTTCAAAACGCATCTTAGGAGTGAAACACGTGAAATATTGTTCACCATTGTCTGTTCTGTATGTTACTCCCATTAGCTTCTTTTGTTTGGCATCATTGCTATATACGCAAAAAGCATATCTTGGGTCTAACGTATATATATCCACAAGAGCTTCGTCATCTTCTTCAAAATCGGTTTTAACGTCAACAAGTCGATATCCTACACCTACTTTTTCAACAAAATTGCCAAGCTCCTGATTCTTGTAACCTATGTCGCAAGCATTTGTAAGCATTTCGTTAAGTGCAGATATTCCTTCATCGTCTAAGCCTGCTGGTGTTTTGTGAGCGTCTTTGTCAGATCGCTGTATCAGCATTGCTGGTGTTCCCCAGAAATACGCCATTTTGAAATCAGTAATGTAGTTTGCGGCATTATCAGTTACTTTAATATTGATCTCAGGGCGAACAATTTTGGGTCTGTCCAGTGGTTGATCGCCGGCTTCAAAATCTATAAGATATTGCATCTCTAACCGATTAAATTTATGCTTCTCATATGCTTTTGACAATTCTTTGATTATGTTGTCGGCAGTAATTTCTTTTGCATCCGTATATATTTTCTGTCTTCCTTTTAACGTCCACATCCTGTTCGCCCTCCTTTCTTAATAAAATCTTTTGCCGCTGCTGCTTTTAGCTTGTATCTTTTTTATAGGCTTAACTGACTGTACAGTACCGTCTTTTGTAAGAATGCAAGTCATTTGCTCACATTTCCTGCATTGCACTTCAAAAGCGTTTGTCGCTTTCTTGTCATAGTGGAAAATAATTCTTCCACAATTGGGGCATGTAATTATCTGGTTACTCATAGCGTTTCAGCCGACAGCAGCATGGAGTCTTGCAATTTGTATACTTCGTCCTGGAAAGACTCGTAATCGGAATTGCATTCCTTCCGGTTCTGCTTGTATAACTCATGGTCGTTTATCCAGTTGCTAAACTGTACCTCTTTAGGATTGTTTGAGTTGATCGATGCTTGAAACGCGAAAACCACTTGATCATTTACTGTGCTGTCTCCTGACAGTGATATACTCTTGCTTCTAATCGTTAACATAGTCATCTCCTTTTTGGGTAATAAAAAAGCGCCATACATATGTAAGGCGCAGTTAACTTTATTTCATATTTTTCTAGTATTGAGACTATCATAGTAATAGCATGTATTCAAGATGATATCTTGTGTCATTTAGTGATATTAAATGATAGGTTTTAGTGTTATAGGTAACCATGAAATTCCAATTAAAATGTCATAGTTAATATTGAATTGTTTTTTTATCTACCTACCAATGTTTTCCTTGATTGATAGCTTGATTACTCTCTTGATTACTCTCTTGATTACTCTCTTGATTACGGGAGTTCTGAAGGCCGCATAAATGCTAGCTTTTTGATATGCATAGGTAACCAAGAAATTCCACATGAGTAACCAAGAAATTCCACATGAGTAACCAAGAAATTCCACATGAGTAACCAAGAAATTCCACATGAGTAACCAAGAAATTCCATAAAATATGAAAAGGTAACAATTTTATATTTACAATGGTAACTTATGGTGCTATAATAAACATAAAAGTAGAGAAAGAGAGGTTTTACATATGGCTAGAAAAAAGATTGGACCAATAACCAGTTTAGGAAACGGGGACAAACTTACTGTCCAAAAAAGTTTACCGCTGTTTTCCCTGTGGCGTTCTGAGCTATCGCTTGCAGAATTTAAAATACTCGATACATACCTATCGCGCATAGATAGTCACAAGCCGGAGAAACGAGTTGTGGTATTTGAAAAAGGTGAGCTTGAAAAGATTCTAGGAGTAAAAAAAATCAACAATCAAGACCTCAAGGCAAGATTAAAGCATCTTATGGGAAATGTAATAGAAGTGCAAGATGATAGTGAAAAACAAGGTTTTAGATTGGTGACGTTATTTGAAGAAGCAACGGCAGAACAAGATGATTACGGTCTGTGGCAAGTAAAGCTAGAGTGTTCTCAAAAAGCGATGAAGTATTTTTTTAATATTGAAAACCTCGGATATCTTCGGTATAAGCTGCGCTGCATAACATTACTCACAAGCCGTTACACTTATATCATGTTTACGTATCTTGAACAAAACCGTTTTCGAAAAAATTGGGAAGTGCAGCTTGATGAATTAAGGCAAATACTTGATTGTGATAAAGAGGAACTGTATAAAGAATACAAGTTCTTTAATCAAAAGATATTGAAACGTGTTCAGAAAGAAATGGATGAAAAAACTGAATGTCGGTATACATATGAACCCATTAAGAAAGGGCGAACGGTAGTTGGTATAAGATTTGAAGTCGAAACATTACCTATATTGGAAGTGCAAGTTCCAGAAGCGCCAGCGCCGAAGGAAGATACATTAGATCGTCCACTTTGGGAAAGTGCATTGGATGACTGGAAACTATCACAGGCACAGCTAGAAGAGCTGCAGACGCTACTCGTAACAGTACCAGTTCATAAGTTGCCTAGCTGCCAGAAGGAAGATCTGGAAAAGGCTTACTACCAGTATGTGGCGCAGAAAGCCGCTGAAATTAAGCGAAGAAATGAGCAGAAGCCGATTCGCAGTCGATTTTTGTACTTGCGAAAGCTTATACAAGGAGATGTATCATCCAAAACAAAACAATCATCACAGGCAGTTGCTAAAGGCACTCAAGTATTTCAAAATTTCACGGAACGTCAAGACAACAATTACTCGGAAAAAATCATGGATAAGTTAAAAAGTGATTTAAAGGAATTTCAGGAAAATCAAAGTTGCTGAAACATCAGATAGCAGGGGAAATTTGCTTCCCCTGCTATTTTTTATTGGTTCAGATATTCACTCCCAAACTTTTTCTCAAATTCGTTTAATGCTTCTTTGTGAAGCTTAAAAACATGTCGTTGTGTAAAATGTAACTCATCTACTATTTCGCACCATTGTTGCTGTGCAACGTAACGTTTGAACAGTATATTATAATACTTGAACTCAAGTTGCTCCATTTGAACAATGATTTTAGATTTTAAGTCCACAAAAGAATCAATCATTGAATCAATCTCGCGTTCCATATCTATCAGCTTACAAATCGTAGATGCAGTCTTGTCTGTGACATGTCCAGTTTGCACATTGACATCTTTTACACAGCTCGGAACTGAGCAAAGCATATTCTTTAACTGTGTTTTTTCATAAATCTTGTTTGATATTTTAAGATCAAGTACGCTAATTTGTGAAAGATAGTGTTTTGTATCCATACATGTCTCCAATCTTAATAGATGCTGTTAATGATTCTTGTTGGTCTTGGTTTTCTGCGCTGTATGCGTAATGCGAAGTTTGCAAATGTATCTGGTACGTCATCAAGCTGCTTTTTTCCACTGGTGGAGTACTGGGCCAGAAGAGACATCATTACACCATATGGTTCTTTTGGTGTATAGAGTTTTTTGTCTTTAAAGACAACGTGCTGCAGTATCCAGTTTGAGCACTGATATATTCTTGCTTCCTTATTCGTTTCGGTCATTCGAGATGATATGTTGCAAATCCAGCCTTTCTCAAGAACACGTTTATCAACTTCCAGAGAGACACGGTCTCCGCCACTATTGCCCTCAAACTCGCAATCTTCAACCTTGTTGTCAGCAAGGAGATTTGCGGAATTTTCATACTGAGCTTCATAATCAGAAGAATTGCTGCATACGCAATCTACGCAGTAATACAAATCTTTTCCTTCGTACTTTATAAGTACTGGAAGAACGAAGAAATCAGTACCTGTTGATTTTGTATCGGCTTGAGCAGTGATACGTTCAATTTTCGAGGTTGGAAGTTCCTTGTATCGCATGATTTTTTCTTCTGGAAACAGCAGTCCTTCTCTTTCGACTGGCTGTTGCATGTAAAGGCAGTTGTATGACACATCATCCATCAACAGCGCTTGCTTTGCAAAGAACTCCTTTGTAAAGCCACCTATTGCATAGTCAAAGTTGCTGTCGCCTGTCTCCGGGTCTGTGGCAGGAATAGAAATAACCCTTACGCGGTTGTTTCCATCATATATATCTATCAGCCTTCCAATAACATCTTGAGTTGACCAACGTGTTGCTTGCATGATCTCTTTGCAAGGATTATTATTGCTATCAACTGTTTTTCGCTGCAATGCATCTACAGTATAAGCTCCCCACATCTTGTCAAGGTAGTTCTTGTTCAAGGCTTCTTCTAGGCTACCTATCATATCATCAGTAAGTAAAAATTTGCTTGCACGAACTTTTCCGGCACTCTTCGCGCCTACAGATGTTGTTTGCAAAGATGGAAATGGCTTATATTTTCCAACATTGAATTGTTGCATCAATGCATTTGTTGATGTGATTTTTAGATCTGGGAAGATATCGTGCCAAGCGTATTCAAGTGAATCATCAACCATTTGGTAAACACCATCGTAATACATTCGCGTAATATCGCCTGAGTGCGAATAGAACAGACTATAATCGTCTGGGAACCAACCAATTACGGCTGAATGGAAGAACTTGAGCAGGGTCGTGTTATGCGTAACAATATAATCGTCAGTGACATATAAATGTGACGGATCATCAATATATATACACTGGCATTCATCAAGCCCGACATATTTAATTGATTTTATTCTGCAGTATTCAAAATGGTTGAAGTTTTCACCAGAAATACAAGGTATGTAAAAGTGAGTTGGTTTGTAAAGCATTCTTGAAGTCTCTACAACTTTTTGATATCCAGAAACTCCAAGTGAAGTTTCGTAAATTGATAACCATAAATGATTATCAGATGCTCTGCATTTATAACCGTTTTCAAGCGTTATTTCGTAAATTTTACGCAAACCTTGGGGAAAGATTCCAGTTACGGTTGATTCATTGCCATTTGCAGCAAATACTTTGTCGCCAACCTTTAAATCACCCATCTGAACAAAACCGTTCGGAGTAAGTACCTTTGAATATAATGGCTGTGCCTTGCCTGTTCCGGGCGGCATGGATATACACAGAATGTCGTACTTATCATCAAGCATTCCTTGATAAGATTCTATAAGTTGGAACTTCTCGAATTGCTTAATCTTTGGCTTGTAGAACATCTTTCGAGGTTCGCGCTTGTGCTCCAAAAACAATAAATAATCATTGAATATTCTTGCTCTCGCACCATTCAGATAGGTCTGCCAATACAGTTTGTCCCACTCGTCACCCTCTACTTTTCTGTTACGATTGCAGTACCACCTGACATAGCTATTTACATGGTCGCCATACCCTCTATACGCATCAAGATTCTTAAAATCGCGATTTGGTATAAACTCGTTGGCATCAAGCAGAATCAGTCTTGCTCCGCCGCATAAGGTGTTGAGCTGACTGTATGTAGGCTGCATGATGATCTGACGCTGTATGTTCTCCACACGTTCTTTATGCTGTCTTAGCTCTAACAAAAAGAGACTCCTCCTTTTCTAACACTTAAAGAAGAGCCTCCATTTTGGCTGTTACATAATCACCATTTTGATTATGCCGTTTTAATTATTTTCTTACTATGTCTTCTCGGTTTACCCAACCGTAGACGTTATCGCCTATGATGTGATACTGATGCTTGCCACTCTCACAAATACTCGTTACAGTTGCAACCTCTGGAATTGCAGTGATTGGTTTATCAGCCCATGCTGACATATACTGTTTATTGCCCGTAAATTGGACTTTATCGCCTAAGTTTATAACTTGTGCGTTGGTATTTGGAGAATAGCTGTAATAGCCACTTCCTGCCTTTGTAAAGGCATATCCGCAAGCCTCTCCAGGCCATACAATCTTATACCAACCAGAAGCAGTGATTTCAAGGACTTCTACGGCTACAGAAGTCTTGATTGTATCAAGCTTCTTTGCAGATGTATCTGCTCCTGTGCGGATGTTCATAGGTGTGAGTGCGACTGCTGTTCCAATACCCTTGCCACAAAGGCTCGTATTGCCCTCTGTGCTGTTCTGAGGTGGTTGGCTACCAGACTGTCCAACCATTGTGCCATTGTCAAGGACAACTACTGTATGCCCTTGTGTGCAGGTACAGAGAATATCCCCTCTCAATAGATAATCTGAAGACTTGGTATGCTTTGCATCTGTCAAGATATCAAACAATTTTGTTTTGTCCAAAATTTTAACTTCAATTAGAGTTGAAAACCATTCAATCTCTCTTTGTGCCGCAAACGCAACGCATGTACGAACAAGGCTGCTACAATCTGTATTCGCAGTAACATTTACCTTTGAGCAATCCCATCCATACTGTTTTGATTTATCGTACAGCTCCCATGATCCGTCCTGATTGTAACCAATCAAATTGTTGGCACACGCTGCTTCCATGCAGATTGCGATACGCTCACGGATATTTGCATCCTTCGCGCGGATTATAACCCAGCCCTTATCGTGCAGATACCATGGCTCAATCGCCACCTCAAGTCCTGTCTGGTCGCCTGGCTGTCCACCCTTCAATTTTCCGTTCTCATCAATTCTTGCTGATCCTACTTTAACCATTATTAGTCCTCCTCATAGATGATTTTTAAACCATATGCCGAAGCAGCATTATGATCGAGCCAACAACCAACCGCGTTTTTCCATCCTTTACAAAAGTAAATTGCGTTAGAACGGGTTATGCGAATAAAAAGCTCAGCAACAAAATATTCAGGAACGGTGACTACGCTGCTTTGCTCAAGAGAAGCCTTGGAGTTGTACCATTCTTCTAAAAAAGGAATATCTATAGGTTCATACCCCATTTCTTTTAAAGCTTGAACGGCTTTTTCTCTTGTGGTTTTAATTTCTTCAATGGTTTTCCCACAAGTTGGCTGCGAAATCATAGCCATCTTAGCTCTGCTGTTAAGGCTCTCACTGTTCAAACGCCAAACAATCCAATCATCGGATGCAATGTTTGAAAAAGTATAATCTGGATTAGCTGTTTTTCTAATGTCAAACTCCTCACCATCTTTTGTGTGGATGATGATGGTCTGCTTTTCTTTGGACCAGTACCAATAGCCTGCCCATGACGGAAGCTTTATCAATGCACCCTGTTTCATCAATCCAAATGCTTCTGAAAATTTCATGTGTACTCCTCCTTTAAACTATTAAGGCTATAATTGTTGTCGGTCAACAACTCGGTCATAGAATGGCCGAGCATGCAAAGTTTCCCTTGAATACCGGACACTCAATTTCCGCCCTTTGAAAATAAGTCCACATTACACAATACGAATAACGCAGGCAGATCCTCTCCGGACAGTCCATCTTACAGTCATGCCGTAAGAAGACGGTGGTTGTTGATATGTTCTGCTCTACTCACAGATGAGATCCTACAGCATCAAGTAAGATGTTACAGGATCCCGTCTGCTTTCATGCAGATGCTGCTTGTTTTGTTTTATATGCGATATGCCGTTTTTCATATACGATTCGAATCGCATTCTGTAAATTCTTGTGGCTGTATTGGTGTTCCTTACACAATTCCAGTATCTCTCTATCACCTGCCCGTTTTCGGATATTGACAGCACCAACGTGGTCTGCATCATCCTGATACCCGCAGCTTGTACAGCAGAATCCTTTTGAGTGTCGGTTCTCTGCATTCAGATTGCTGCATACCGGGCATACCTGACTTGTAAAATCAGGTGCTACCTCAAAAAAAGTCACATCCTTTTTGATTCAGTGCTTCCATCAGCTTTCTTTGAAGCTTTCCCCTGGCAAATGTGGAAAACATTCCATTAACCTTACGACTTTTATTGAATTCCTTAATATCCAACTTCTCAATCGCAGTCAGTGTATCTTTGGAAATGCTGTCCACATAGGTTGTGACTGATTTCTTGATCTCGTGATCCAGCCGTGCATAGTAGCAGCGTTTTTTACGATATGGTGCTTTTGCCGTCTGAATCATTCGTTCCAGATGATCCATCTTTTTGATGAGAGAACGTCTCACATCCTCCGGCAGATCATGTTTTCTCAAAAAGTGCTTAATTTTTCGTTTCTTGTTTCGAAGGTTCGCGAGTTCTGCAAAGGCAGGCTCTACCTCTTCATGATAAAAGTCAATTACCGGACTCATGGAACCGATTGCCCTTCCGTCGGATGTATGAAAACAGTCCGAGATTCCGGTATCCACTCCAATACAATTTGTTGTTGCAGGCTGCTGTCTTGTTGAATCATAAGACCAGCCAATTCGAAGATTCCCTTTTCTCACCTGCATCAGAACAGTTCCTGCCATCTTGCTATTCTGAATCTTATGTAAAAAATGCCTGCTGGTATCAATCGGGATCGTGATTCGCTGTCTTGTTTTTAATGGATTTGTAATAATGATTACATAGGGCATTTTGGTATCCGTAGATTGTTCGATCTTCATTAAGCGTAAGTCCAATGGAACAGATACGAAACAAAGCTTTGGGACACGATACTCCAATGATTTTGATGCATATCGCCCCTGAAACTCCAGCTGCAGATCAGAAAATTCCTTTTCCGACATTTCATGAAGTGTTTTTGTGCAGTCCTCATAAAACGTGCCTTCTATCTGTCGCATTGTTTCTTCCATCTTTTGCTTTGAGCATCCCATGACAGACATGGCAAACAATACTTTTGACTGTGCAAATATCCCCATACCTTCTGACAAAAGATCCAGTCGGATATTATTCAAACGACCCGATACCTGCACGACTGCCGCATCAAATGCATTCTGGCAAAATGCAGAATTGATTCCTTCCGGACGAATGGCTTTTTCAAGCTTTCGCATTTGGGGATCTTTCTTATCATTCTTTACCAGTTGAAGTACGATGTCAGGATTCTTTTCCAACAGATCAATGTCACGATTGATGAGAGCAGTATACGAGTTCTGCATCTGCTGTAAGATAACAAGCTTTTCCTTATTCGGCCGACCATACAGAAAAACACTCTTTGTAATGGTTGTCTGGAAAGAACTGTTCTTTTTCTTTCTTGCCTTTGGCATGGCCCCTCCTTTCGTCAGTACTGTTTTGACTGGTGTTCGATATACTTGCGGATGGTCTCTTCTGAGATATCTCCAATCGTTTCCAGGTAGTAAGAATGGTTCCAAAGTTCTCCTTTCCTAAGTGTTTGGCGACAGTTTTCTAAGTTTTCCGCACTTTAGCACGGCAAAATTCATTTCCAAACTCTTGTTATGGTCCTTTAAAATCAAATGTATTACATATGTTTACTATGTAAACGTAAAGTTTACTCGTGATGAGTTGCCTTAAATCCCCATTCTGGCAAGAAATTGATCTCATAATGGTACTTGTCTACCTCCGAACCAGAGATGTCTTCGACCACATACATGGTGTAGTCGTTCAAATACACATAATCTTTCTGATATTTGCCTTCGGCAGTCTCAATAATGACTTCGAGTTCATTTGATGAATTGTTCTTTAATGCAAATGTTCCAGTCAGCTCCAGAAGAACTGTGTCGGTTCTTGCGTTCAGAACAGTAAGCTTCCTAGTCACGTTGAAGTTGTCTGCCTGCTTAGAGATATTAGAACTTACCTGATCAGCTTCTGTACAGCCAATGGCTGCACCAGAAAGCATCACTGCGGCTGCAAGGGTAACAATTAGTCTTTTTAATTTCATTGTCCATGTCCTCCATTGGTTGATTCGTTAAATCTTTTTACGCCATTTGAAAAAATATCGGGGTCTTTTTCAAAACAAATGTAATGGCGACCAGTATTCACAGCTGCTATTGCTGCTGTCATGCTTCCAGCACAGATATCAAGTACTGTGTCATTTGGGTTGCTATATGTCTTAATCAATTCTTCAATTAGTTTAACCGGCTTTTGTGTGTGGTGATATCCGTTTTCATTTGAAAATCTCCACACAGATCTTGGATATCGTTGTGTACTTTCATAGTCAGTTGGCGTATAATTTCCGTAGCATTTTGATGTTGCTTTCTGAGTTTTTCGAACCCGTTTAACAGGCATACCATTTTTCATTTGTGGATTGTATGTTGGCAAACGCTTATAGAACACGCAAATATCTTCATGCGCTCTAAGTGGCATACGGTTCGCATTGAGAAATCCAGATGCATTTGCTTTTTCATAAATCAAATTATAGTGCCACATTTTGCAATTGCTTTTCATCAAGTCTGCCGTGAACATACCAGATGCAAAGAGGATAATTGCACCATTGTCTTTGATTATGCGGTTAATGCCCCCCCATAAGTCATCAAACGGAATTGGAGTATCCCATTTATTTCTTGTAATCCCATATGGAAGATCTGTGCAGATGATATCAATAGATTTATCCGGAATATCTTTCATGCCAATAAGACAATCAATATTTTTCATATAGTCAACAGTCATCGGTACACAACCTTCTTGCTTACTTCGGCAACGCTGATTCCAGCTGCAGTTCGCCGTACCTCAACGTCTTTACCTTTTTTGAGTGCCGCCGCTATAAGGGCAGCTTGTTCCACAACTTTTGTTTGCAAATCATCTTTAATCAACTAGTCCTGCCTCCTTCCACGCCTTATACAGTTTCTCACCATTCCATGCAATCCAATCCACCATTTCTTCATTCATTGCCCATGCACCAGAAGTAACTAATGAGCTAATTGCAAGCCCCGATTCAATGAGAAACGCATGGACAATTTCGTGCTGTAAAATATGTTTTACAAGTTCTTCTGACGATGTCGCCACTGAATCATGTTCTGGATCTGTATTAGGGTCTACATAGTAAATCTTCTTGCCGTAAGCGTCGCACCATCCGTCCGCGATATCGCATTGCTTATACTGGTCACGACTTGCTTTTACAATTTGGTATTCCTGTCCCATTACATTTACTTTATTTGCAATCATCATGTTATTATCTCCGTTCTACAATTCAATCGAACACATTCCAATACACTGCGGTGTGTCAAAAATCTTTTCTCGCATTCGTCTAGTGCAGACATATCTGCCTTCTTTCCAGTTAATGCGCTCGTCTTTTCCTTCATCACACGTTATGGTTAAATCTCCAATATCAAATGGATTTCCATATGCTTTCCAGTCTTCGACAATGTAGTGGAACATATCTTCGACAGAATCAAAGATTCTCATTTCTGCCATTCCATCACACAATACCCCTCTGTATGGTCTATATTTCACCATGAATCAGTCCTCCTCAAAAGCATAGTCTTTGATCTTATTGTCAACGAATCGAATCTGGCTAGGATTTACCTCGCCCATCGTGCCGTCCTCATACTCTACAAGCCCAAATATCATGCTCATTTGTCCCTCGGGACAACCGCCAATATACAAATCCGCTGCAACAGGCTTTGCAAAATTTTCCCACATATGGAATAACGCTTTCTTTTCTTCGCCATTTTGAGTTACAATACATGGACGAACCCCAAAGTTGATTTCTATATTCTGCATTTGCACCTCCAGTGTACGTGTATACTTGTATCAACGTACATATATAGCTAGCATAATGTACGTGTATATAGCTAGCAAATGTGTGTTGGCAAGTTAGAACAAGTGTTTATAGAACAGCATTTCTCGGATGCTGCCAGACATGTAGTGCGATAAACTCTTTACAATCACTCCATGTTTGCTGCCATAATCAGTTTTTAGATACTCTTCAATCAAAACCTTGTTGCTTTGAAGGTCATCATAGTCATCTTTTAAAGATTCTGGTGACTTGATATAGCTTCTTGCAACTCGTTTAAGGCTCTCGTCTGATAGATTCTTAGCGTCAAAGCCTGTAGATGCTTTGTATTGGTGGTTAAACTCAAAAATAATAGCAGTCAGGCTGTTATATTCCTTGTCAACCCAGTCATTTTCCTGTTGCTCTGTAGTAAAGATGTTTTTAGGATTGTTCGAATACAGTCTGTGAAGCTCATCTTTAAGAACTAGCTCCTTAGATTTGATAAAGTCATCCGGATCAACAGTAGGTTCTTTCTTTTGGGGCTTGCCACCTGAGTTTTGAGCACTTTTAGTGCACGAAACCATGTATTTATCTCTATTGTCAACTTTAGTTGATAATAGAGCATGTTCTTTAACAGTATTTTCTGTATTGTATTCTCTGATAGTATTCTCCGGTATTGGTTTGGACTCTTCGTCCTTATCGTCAGGACATTCTGTCCTTATCGCAGAGACATTTTGTCTTGACATAGGCTCAGAATATTCACTTATAATTTTGTTTAACACTTCAAAATCAATAGTGTACCATTTTGTTTTATCAAAAGATTTATTATTGAAGTTGGCTGACAAAACAATTCCACGACTTTCTAATTTCAAAAAGACTCGCTGAATTGTTTTTTCACTCCAGTATGGGAAATTATTGTTTTTCCACTCGTTATAAGAATTATAAACCCAATATTTCCCCTCAATGAAATGTTTATTCGCTGCCTTATTGATCTCAAGCCAGTAATTAAGCTGATTGAGCACAATCGCTTGGTTTAAATCGCCTAAAATAACAGCTAATTTTGTATTTACGATAAGTAGGTTACTTTTGTCTACAAATAACTCTTTAAAATTCATTCTAATACCTCCGCTTGATATTGACGCACACCTATGATGTGCTTTCCGCATAATCAAACCAGCAAACAGGCACTGCGGATGTGCTTTTCGGGAGCTACCCTAGTTTGCTGATAAGCGCCGCGAGAAGGATTCGAACCCTCAGTCTTTTTACAGATCACTAGTTTTCAAAACTAGCCCAGTACCATTGTGGCATCGCGGCAAAAGTGGGTAGAGTAGGACTCGAACCTACATATCCGAAGATGACAGATTTACAGTCTGCTGCAATACCAATTCTGCGCATCTACCCAAATACCGCCTATACGGTTGCGGCTGACTTGTCCGCAGGTTGATTCTCACGGGGAGTCACAGTTGCTACTTTGTGGGAAAAGAGAAAGGAGATTTTAAAAGAAAAAAACCACATCGTGTGCAAACTGCATATGGACCCTCTGGGACTCGAACCCAGACCCGGCTGCTTATGAGGCAGCTGCCCTAACCTATTGAGCTAAAGGTCCTTGTGTGCCATATGGGACTCGAACCCACGACGCCTTGATTAAAAGTCAAGTGCTCTTCCAGCTGAGCTAATGGCACAACAGGGCTAGTTGGAATCGAACCAACAGTGCAGGAGTCAAAATCCTGTGCCTTACCATTTGGCGATAACCCCAGCGTGATCTTATCCTCACATGCCACTGGCTGCCAAGACAAGATTCATGATAAAAAACGTAGAAAGTACTACAGCACTGACAAGTCTTTCTCTGGATCTTTTCTCATTCAGCCATCCTATAATGCTAGTCAGCATAAAGATGTTAAAAAGAGATGCCAGAATGCGGAGAATAAGAACAAACATTAAATATCCCCTTCCTTTCTGTGGAGTGAATTTTCAGCTTTGAAGCCGTCAGGATAGCGTTCCCAAAGTTTCTTGTTGTTTTTAATCGCAATATCCTCAAGAGAGGTATCAAGTGCCTCAGCAGTAAGTGCCAGATAATACAGCACATCGCCACATTCCTTGATAAGATGCTCTCTATCAAATGGATGCCCCTGAAAAATCTGCTTTTTAAGAAGATCAACAAGCTCACCTGCTTCACCTGCAGTACCGAGAATACCATTCATAAGCATGTTTTCCTTTGTTGCTTTTGTTACGTCTGATGCGGTTCTCATTACACCGCGCTGATATTCATTAAATGTCATTTTGTTTCCTTCCCAGTGATAAGATCACTATACGGCAATGTTTCAATCCAGTCGCAAAAATCTCGCCATTCGTCCAGTTTATGGTTACGGCGTGCTTTATAGATGTTTGCAAGGACTTCGTAGTTAAGCGTTACATTTCTGGTCTGGTTATAAGAATCAGGCAGCAGCTGAATTAGTTGCCACCAATACTTCTTTTCCTTGGTAGCAAGATATTTTTGCCTGTAAAAATTAAGTATACGGATTGTCTGATTCAGCAGGCCAATTGGTGAATGCTCTGCTCCGTGAAATATTGGAAAATCAGATTCAGCACTTTCAAAGCCAATAAGATGCTCTGCTGAGAAATCATCTAATGTAAATTCTTTGGCATCAATTCGATGCATGGTGCTACAGCTATTCTTTGAAGTGCCTACAGAATACGTGTCTGCTTCTTTCCACCAATAAAGTGGTGCTGTAATTCTGATGCATACCGGAAGCATACGCATAAATTTACGATGATCGGGACCATATGAAGATAGACGTCGCATAAGTGCCATATCTTCTTTACCAACTATAAATTGTGGAGACCATGTACATTTATCTGGTTGGATACTATCGCAGGTATCACAATCACGTTCTTCACCGAGGTGAAGAAAGCCCCAATGACTATCACTTTTAAACCACGAATTGAAGGAATTTCGAAGACCTTCAATAGCAAATTCTATTTGTTCTGGGCTTGGTAATACAGCATGTTCTAATTTAATCATAAAAACTCCTCTGCGTTGAATGCTTCTTTTTCACATTCGATAAAATATTCCAAAATTTTATCAAAAAATACATATTCGAAATATTCCGGAAGTTGACGAGCGTCAAGGTTTTCCAGTAAACAAAGCTCAAAAGCATAGTTAAAGCGGTGCAGAGTACCATCATATAATTTTTTATTAAAAGTAACAGTTATGTGGTTAAAACACGGTGGCAAAGCTTTAGCATCAATTCCAAAAGACTTGCTAAGCTTGATTAGCACAGAAATGCATTTATCTATATCACTCATAGACACTCCCTTCTTATCGAGTTGCTGACAAAATAATTTTGTTATTGCATTGTGGACAGACGATGTAATACTCTTTCGCTTGAATAGGTTTTGGCAGTGAATAGTCTGGCTTAGCAACTAATGATCCACAAGACGGTAATGTGCTTTTTTGGACATCAGTTGCCTCATCATAACTTAAAAGCGCACCGCAATGCGAACAACCAATTTGTTGTAATGTACCAGGTCTCAGAATTTTTATCATTCCACATAACCTCCTAAATTTCGGTTAATCACCTCGTCAACCTCGACAGACTTGACGATAAAGTGTTCATTGATTTCTTTTTCAATTTCAGAATCACTCATTCCATCGTAGTATCTAGCATGGTCGCGATATTCATTTATGGTTTTTTTATATTTAACTTTTGTTTGCTCAATAGCGGCTTTTACTTTATCTTTGGACTGAAAGACGCCAATCAATTCGAGTGAAGAACCGTAGGAATCAAAATAGGAGTCAAAGGTTAAAACGAAAACTCTCATAAGACATCCTCCTAGCTTCGCTTTGAGGCAAAATCTTTAAGTGTTCCAAGAAGTGCCTCTTTTGACCCAAATTCTGGAAGCTCCAAGATTAAAGCAGCTCTGCAAAAGCTGATTGTAGCATCAAGCCCCAAAACAAGCTCTAATTGCTCTAGTTGTTCTTTACCCATAGTATTTGCCATCGAATGAGCTGAAATTGATTGTGGGGCATTCTGTGGCTTTACAGCGGTATTTTGAGAACTTGACTTAGCAGCCATTACATCATTCTGCTGCTTAGCCTTAACCATAAAGTCCAAAATGTACTGACAAAGCTCTTGACGTTCTTTACATGCTTTTATTTTATTTGCATCTGGATTAGGCACAGCTGAGAAATCGTTGATCTGCTTTTGATATCCAGAAATAACACCTTGTAACCATGTTGTTGCATTCTCAAATTTTGTATTTGCCATTACTCCTCCTATTCATCCAAAAGGGATATTGTTTTAACAAACTCGCGAGGAAAGAGAGTTTGTGAGAAGTTAGAAGCGCAAGATACGTAAAACAATTCTTTGCTGGTTATATAGCCATAGTATCCACCTCGCGAACTGCAATAAGCTTCTATTGTTTCACTTGTGCCGTCAATAAATTTAACTAAAACTAATTTTGTTTCCATTGCTTATTCCTCCGGCATGTAGTAGATATCTGTTGAGAAGCTAGAAGCAGAAATATTTAATTCCTCAAATACCTCAGCTGCTCTGGCTGGATTTTTATACTCTGCAAGTACCATGTCTTGGTTTGCAGTCCTTGCAAAGATAGTTTCATCACGTCTCAGCAAAGCAACGTTACAAAACTCAACAGATTTGGTTTTACACTGTGAAATGATTCTCATTAGATAACCTCCTGTTCTTGTGTTTTATCTGGCATGTAACCATTTGGGTAACGTTTATTCGTTCACGATTGATTCCGTGTCCTTCACGGCACAACTGGCAAATCAGTATGTCACCGCAATGCTGACATTCATCGGTTATTTCTTTTGTTGATATTTTCATTTTATAGTTTGAGTATATTATGCCTTGGCGCTATGGCAAAGAAACTGTCAAGGCTCACAGCTTTTATCTTTGCCATATGTGTAGTTATGAGTTAAAAGGGGCTTTTTATTTTGGAAAAATATTTTGGGGACTAAGTGGCCCCATGCCGGGGGCACGCTCTCAGACCCCTATACCCCTTTTGCGTGATCATCTGGCAGCTGTGCAGCTGGTCGCGGCTCCTGATCCTATGGCGGCAAAACCTAAATTGTGCGTATTTGTATATACAAAAGCAACAGTGTTTTGCCGCCTTGGTCTGAGTATACGCACCATTGACCGTTAAAAGTACGTATAACAAACATTATACGTACTCTATGTTACTTTGAAGATTAACACAGATCAAGAAACCTTGACCAATCTTAATTTGAATCGTCAGACAATTTAAAATCCGATAGTTTCGGGGCTTCTGGCTCTGCATCAATAACTTTTTCCCACTCTTCAGCTGTTATCTGCTTGGCTTCTGGTGCTGCCTCAGCTGATAAGCGGAACTCTGACGCGTTTACATAGTCAGAATTGTTGGTAAGATCAAAGATTGCAAGCACTGGTGGCATTTTGCCGGTAAATGCAAGCTGCTTCTTGCAAGCTGTTATAACGCCTTTTACCGCGTCTATAGTAGACTTCCAATCACTGCTACGCTTTTCATAGCCTGTGATCATGTGCCGTGTAACTCCCAAAAATGCCGCCCAGGACTCTATATCAGGCACTAGGCGCAGCTTTCCACCTTCCGTTGGGATTTTGTTTGCGTTCCGGACAAATGTCAGATACTCTTCTGAGTCGTGCTTGAAACTTTTTAGCCCTTCGGGAGAGTTGCTATACATGGGCTGTGAACCTTTTTCACGTGCTCTAGCTAGCCCCTGCAGAGATACGTCAAGGATAGCGTCCAGTTCGTCACCGTCCATATTTTCTGCAATATCCCTATAGCTTGGCATTCGTTTCCCTCCTCTTGGCATTCTGTAGCCCTCCTTTCCTTGTATTTCTTTTTGTCGTGCGTATATGTGGCTATATCTTAGCCTTTCCCCCTCAAATCCCTTCTAGCTGCCTTCTGTGCCCTTGTAGCGCCCTTCTGTGCGTGCTCATCGTGTCCAGCTCTCACCTGTGTCCGTTCCGGCTGTCTGTCTTGACTGTGTGCCGTCCTTTTCTGTGTATCTCTCATCTGCTGGCTGCACTGTGTCCGTCTCTGACTTGATCAGCTGTCAACCGTCAGCTCCTGCACTCTGTATCTGTATATACTTAGACACACTATACACATACCTACTTACCAGATATACATATACTGTACATACAGATATACACATACACTATACAGTACATAGAGATATACTTACATACTGTATCTATACATACTCACCTTATATATACTGTACATATATACCTTATACAGATATACTTAATATATATTATCAGACAATATATTATATATACGCTGTATACACTGTACATATATAGATATTATATACATATACACCATATAATTATAAATATAATATAAATACACTGATAGTATATTATATTTATATACCATATACATATACAGTAAATATATATACTGTATATATTATATATATATATAAGGAAGCGACACGGAAAAGCTGTAGGCCTGGGGAAAAGAAAAAGCCCACGACCAGAAAAAGAAGCACCGTGTTTCAGCACGGCTTGGAATCTTTTCCGATCATGGGCTATATACTCTATACTCTATATATCCATATCTAGGCTACGTATAAATACTACATATAGTAGCTTGATTACATAATACAACAATATGAGGTGCAAATCAAGTTAAATATTTTTAAAAGTGCAAGTTGCACAAATTAAAAATTTACGGCTGAATGTCTGAAAATAGGCAAAGAAAAACGGCAAGCTGTGCGCCTGCCGTGCTTCTTTCTGAATTTTTAAGAGTTGGGATAAGCCAAAACAAAGCGCTTTGTTGTAGGGTCCTCTTTGATTACACTTCCGGGATACTCTCTAAGCTGCCGTTTTAACTCCTTCAGATCTGCATAGGCTTCTTTTTGGTAGCTTCTTAGCTCCTGTGAGGTGTAGTTGTGTAAGTAGCCATAGCCTAAATTGTCATCTATAATCGCGTTCTCGTGCTCTATGATCTTGTCATACAGTACTTTCTCTATGTGCCCATCATCACACAACACGGACACATATTTTTTCTGCTCTCTTTTGTGTGGTTTTTTGAGCTTGCTTGGGGTTGGCGCTGGAAGACTTTTGGGAGTGCCTACAGGCAAAAAGCCCCGGTCTGTTGCTCCCATCTTTACAGCGAGGCCATCGGCCAGAATCTCGTATACATCGCCTACTTTCGAGCACTCAAAAGCTCCAGTTGACAGTTGTAATTGTAGTTCAGTGTAACAGTCAATATCTGATTCTCCAACGATCTGCAAAACAGAAAAATCATTGGTCCCTGTCTTGTCACTGTTCCGCACCTCGATGGAGCGCGGAGAATTTGGGCGTGATATATCGGATACATAGGAGCGATAAAAGCTTTCGCGCTGGCGGTGTCCCTCGGCTCCATACACTCTAAAAATTTTAACCGTTTGCATAAAACTTCTTTCTCCCGGCTCTAACCTTGCCGGGCAGGTGCGAATTACTGCTCAAAAGTGGCAAGTGCTGCACAGATGCCGGCGGCTTCTTCTTTGTCACATCTGCGCTCAAGCATGAGCTGGTAATAGTCACTGCTTCGCCATCCCCCATCAAAAAGGGCGGCAGCCTCATCCGTTGCCAGTGCGTCAGATTTTACTTGCTGCGCTCTCGCTGTGAACTCATCGTACGGCTTTTCATGGCTTGAATTAGAAATTACATCAACATCAACGCGGCGGTTGTTGTCTGGGTCTTCATCCTCGATAAAATCACCTGTGCAATTTTGCCAGTCGAAAGCATAGTCAATGACGTCATTGACGCTATCCACCTTGCAAGCCCCTTGGTCATACTCAAAAGAGCCATCAATTAAAAGGTCAGTGCTGAGGTCTTGGCTATATTGACCATTCTCCCATACTCTCATAATAATTTCTACGAGTCTTTTTTCGTCTTTAATTTTCATTTTTTCGCCTTCCTGCCCTCGTAACCTCCGGGGCGGCTGCCTTGGTCAATCAACTAATACGTCAATATCTGACTTAAGAACGCACACTAACCGCACATCATAGCCCCAATAGGGATTATTTTGTTCAATCATGCCGTTATAGGTAACATATGCAACAAAATTGCCTGTCTCATATCCGGTGCGGCGCGGTACGCTCCATGCTGTACACGTCCAATAACCTGCTGTGTAGCTGCTGTCGTCGTCAGGATCTGAAATTAAATTGTTATACTTTCTGGCCTCGTCAAAAGTGATCGGGCGGACCTTACATGTTAACTCTCCGTAGTCATCCTGTCCGTCTACTGTTGTTAAACTTACGGTGTGTTCTACTAAGTTCTCGGCTCCTACCTGATCTTCGATCCATCCTTGATTATCCCATGATTCTATGTCCTTTCTAAGCTCCGAAAGCTTATAATTAGACTCATGCGCGTCAAACGGTTGCTCCATCATAACCGGCTGAGTAGTCCAAGCATTCTTGATAGCTAATGCTTTTGTAGTATCCTTGCCGTGCTCAAGCAAAATAAAAACAGCGTCTCCGATACTAAAAGTCTGTCCTGGTTTTAAAATTGATAACTTGCTGTAACTCATGTGGCTGCCTCCTCTCAAAAAATCTCAACGCCGAGCTTGTCAGCTGCTGCGCTTACTACGTCCTCTACGGTATCACTGTCGGCGTTGTCGTACTCGTCCACCATGTCAGCCAGCTCACACAGGCGGCGGCAGTCGTCCGGGTTCCACTCTCTACTGGACTTGATGCGATATGCTACGGCCTCCGGCACGTCTAAATCTTTAAAAAGGTCAAGTCCTGCATACCCCATGCGGCTCCAGTTAAACTCAACAGATTCGATATATTGGGCGTCTGTGTAGTGGTCCGGTGTTGCCTTCGTCTCTGCGATCAAGTCGCCCGACTCTGGGCGATACTCCATCTCCTCAAGCTCTTCGGCTACTTCTTCCATAGTCTTTCCGCCCCACTGGTAGGAGTCAAACGGGTCTGCATATGGCCAGTTTTCACGAGCTGCTGCCAGAACTGACAGCCCCGTTCCTGGATCAGCTTCAAAACCGCCAAGAACGTTTACAACCTTGCCGCTCTCATCGCGTGTAACTGCTTGAATACCGCCGCCGTTGTCCTCATAAAACTTTGTTGTATACTGCTGCTTCTTTGACATATCTTTTTACCTTTGCCCTTTGGGGCTTCCTTTCTCTCTTTGTGTCTTTATCATATCACTAAAAAGAGTGACTGTCAAGTGTTTTTTAAAAAAGTTTTACTTTTTTTTGATGGGCGGCTTTGTACAGCTTTGTGTCTTCTGGTCCCTCCACGTATCGGATCAGATCTCGCGGCTGCATCTCCAGGATACAGCAAAGGCGATTGATCGTATCCATGCCCACAGGCTCCCCACGCTTTAGGCGCGTATAGATGGCTTGCGACAAAATCCCGTCTTTTTTACAGCGTGTGGACGTGATCCCCACGCGCCGGAGTGCCTCCACTACATCTATTTTATACTCTATCATACTTTTATACCTCGCTTTCTGTGGCTGTGTATGCCTACATATATATAGTAGGCGACGATGCAAAAAAAGTCAAGCAAAAAGTCACTAAAAAAAGTGAAAAAGTACTTGACAGTCACTCTTTTTAGTGATATGATAAAGACACAAAAGCAAAATACAGGAGGTTATTTTTATGTCAACTTATTATGAATATCAAGATGTTAAGGTTTTGATCGCACACAGACTTTTTAATATGGAAGGTTGGAAGGTTTACGGCTATGAAGCGGACAATTCTGATCCGATGACGGATTACTGGGATCCTGCCTATTGGGGCGGTATCGCAGAGAAAAACGGCTATAAATTGGTTGTTGACTGTAGCCATGAAGCAAAAGAAAGACGTTATATGCAAACGGTAAAAACGGATGCGCAGTCTCAGCTTAGTAAAGAAACAGCGGAAAAAATCGCTAAACTTGAGCAGATGACAATCGAAAGAGGAGCTACACCAGCGGAAGCAGAAACAGCAAAAAAGAAAATTGAGTTGTTAAGGCAGAAAACAGCAGAAGCAGAAGAAAAGCTTGAAACAGTAGAAGTTGTTGAGCCTGGGCATCTTGCAAATCCGCCGCGCTGCAACTGGCATATTGAAAAAGACGGAATTATCATTGAAAAAGGTTCAGGACTTTTGAAGTTTTCAAGACTTCCAGACATTACTTTTGATAGAGATTTGAAAGACTGGCAAAAGTTTAATGTGCTGTCGGAGGAAGAATGGAAGAAAGATTATATTTCTAGCTATCGTAATCGTTGGAACGAATCAGAAGAGACAATAAAAGGATATGCGGAAGATCGCTATAGCAGAGAAAAAGAGACATATTCTTTATTAGAAAAATTCAACGCTTTGATTTCAAAGTGGAATGCCATTTGCGGAGGTATGATGGGAAATGAAACAGAGTTTTATACATATGAAAAAGTTACCGTAACGGAGTACAAGAAAGAAAATAAAGCCGTTGAGGATTCAGCAGGAAATATTAAAGATGGTCAATGCTTTATCGTAAAAGTAAGCTTTAACTATGGACATAGTAAAGGCTATGTTTATAGAATCCATGCGACAGAATACAACGGAAAAACAACTTATTGCGCGTATAAGTTAAACGGAAAGCTTACCAAGGAATGTACCGGAACGGCTAACCAAAGCAACTATTGGTATATTACTGAAAATTTTGTCAGATGGTTTGAAAAGGGTGCGCTTGCATGGTGCCATATCGAAGAGGTGAAAACCCCTTATGAAGTGGAAAAAGTTGTTAAAAAGACCGTAAAAGCCAATAAAACGGAAAAGAAGCAGGAAACCAGCGCAACCACAACAGAAACGACAACGACAGAAGCGACAACGGCAGAAATCAGCAATTTACATTTTGAAATTTCAGAAGATACAGACACGAGAACTAATGAAAAAATTTATCTTGTAAAGGTTGCGGAAAAATTGAACCGTGAAGATTATATAAAAGTAAATCAGTATATAAAATCTTTAGGCGGCTACTATTCCAGATTCAAACATGCGTTTTTATTCAAAGAGAATCCGGCAGAAAAACTAAACGCAGCTACAGCAGAAGCGGAAACAGAACCAGCACCAACGGAAGAAAAGTCACAAGAAACAACAGCAGCAACAGAGGAAACCGAAAAAGAATCAATTAGTTACACAATAGAAGAAGATATTCACACCCAAACAGGGAAAACAATTTGGATTGTAAAACCTGAAAAGGAATTAAATAAAACCGATTTTGCAGAAGTAAAGCGGAAATTTGCAACGATTCAAGGCTACTATAGTACATTCAAGCACGGATTTATTTTCAAGTACAATCCAGAAAAGACATTAGCATCAGGATGATACAAGGGCTTTTGATCGCAACGGTGAAACAACACCAGGAAAGAAATAAATTTAACTTATTGGTAATTGACTAATAATCGCAGCTGGACCATCGGCTACACGGGTAGAAAGAAGGAAATAAAAAAATGTTTAAAGATAATAAAGATTTCTACCCAACACCAGAAAATATTATTGATAAAATGGTTACTGGTTTAGATTTTACTTTTATACATTCAGTTTTAGAACCATCAGCAGGTAAAGGAAATATAGTTGATTATCTAAAGAAATTAGAAGAACGTACCAACAAATACGGCCATAAAAAAATATCTTTAGATATTGATTGTATAGAAGCGGATCAGGACTTGCAACACATACTAAAAGGGAAAAATCATCGTGTAGTATACAACGATTTTTTGACCTATGACAGTATGAAAGAGTATGATTTAATTATCATGAATCCTCCGTTTTCTAATGGCTGTAAACACCTTTTAAAAGCGTTAGAGATGCAACAAAGGAACGGAGGCGCAATTGTTTGTTTGCTTAATGCGGAAACAATAAAGAATCAATGCACAAACGACCGTATAACACTAGTTAGATTGCTAGAAGAATACAACGCAGACATTCAATATATGCAGGAAGCCTTCAAGGATGCGGAACGAAAGACAGCGGTTGAAATTGCATTGATAAAAGTCAAACTCCCAGAAGTAGAAAAACATTCTTTCATTCTTGACGATTTACAGAAGGCAAGAACGGAAAGAGAATACACGGAAACAGAAAGCACATATCTTGCGGAAAATGATTTTTTAAAAACCATTGTAAAACAATACGAAATGGAAATAGAAGCAGGAAAGAAGTTGATAAAAGAATATCAAGCTATGAAGCCTTTTATACTTGCAGAGTTTGAAAAAGACAAGGAAACAGGCGAAACAATTCAAACAGGCGGTTGCATTTTGTCTTTGGATTTATCCAGTAATAGAGACAACTACTATAATGCACTTTCAATCAATGGATTTATTGAGGAAGTGCGGAAAAAATATTGGAAGGCACTTTTTAACAATCCGCAGTTTGTCGGACAACTTACAAGCAATTTAAGAACGGAATACAACAACAAAATTGAAGAATTGAAACACTATGATTTTTCAATATATAACATATGCCAGATTAAAATTGACATGACAAAGAACGTTGTAAAAGGCGTAGAAGATACCATTATTTCATTATTTGAGGAATTAAGCAATAAATATCATTACTACGATGAAATGTCAAGGAACATCCACTATTACAACGGTTGGAAAGCAAATAAAGCATACATAATCAATAAAAAAGTGATTATTCCTTTATCCGGTTATAATTCATTATGGAATAAGTTCAGACCAACAGAATATCGAATTGTTTCAAAGCTCCAGGACATAGAAAAATGTTTTAACTATCTTGATGGAGGACTAACAGAAGCGGTTGATCTGAAAGAATCTTTACGGTTTGCGGAGGAATACGGAGAAACAAAAGATATTCAATTAAAATATTTTACGGTTACTTTTTATAAAAAAGGAACATGCCACATTACTTTTAATGATGATGAGCTACTAAAAAAGTTTAATATTTTCGGGAGCCAACACAAAGGATGGCTTCCCCCCTCATATGGAAAGAAAGCCTATAAGGACATGACATCAGAAGAAAAAGCCGTTGTAAATGAATTTGAGGGTGAATCAGGATACAATAAAGTTATTTCTAATAGTAAATATTATTTATTTGACGGAAACAATTTGAATCTATTGGAAGATGATAAGACAGTATAGGCATTCTCTGCTTTAGGCGGCAAGAAAAACTGCGGTGAGTACGGCAAAAACTGGCAGGATAAAAGAAAAATTGTCAGGGGGTCCGTTACCCCTGTAGTGCCGGGGTGATCCGGCAAAAGATTTGAGAGCTACACGAAACGGTGTCATGCACTACTTGCCACATTTGGCAAGCATCACGGAGATAATAAAAAGTAACTATATGGAAATAGCAATACATGCAAAACAATGTATGCACTGAACAAAGCAAAGAAAGGTTAAAACAATGATTTTACAGACAGTATCTATCAGTGCCGCGCCGCGAGAGCTGCATATAAAGCTTTTTAAGGCTCATGGTAATGAGCTGGAGAAGTTGGAGCAAGAAATTGCAAGCCTTGACGCTGTGGCCCTTGTGTCATGGGTGCAAGTATTCGAGGCGGTAAAGGCTCCTGGTGTGGTGGCACACTGGGAAGTGCAACACGAAATTGACGGCAAGGCATACACAGAACAACGCATACTACACGCATCTGTAAAGAATCCGGGTTACATTCAGTATTCTACGGCTCATATCTACCCAGACGAGTATATCCCAGTGATGGATTCACAGTTTAAAAATGCAGCTGATTTTTTCAGATATGAAGCGCCACTGTCGGCGGTTGTTATTATTGAAAAGGTTGCGTGACGCGGAAAGAGGTGATAAAATGAAGGTAATCTGGGAATCAAGCCTGCAGATTGAGAAGATGCGCAGCAGTGCAGAGCGTGCTATTCTCTGCCAAAAGTCAAGAGGATTCAAGACAACGATTAAAAAAATCATGAAAAAAAATGCTTGATGCAGTAGCAAATGGCATTGGTGACTTGTTACTTGGCGCGTTGATCTTCGGCGGTATGGTGGTTGCACTGTATTTTGGGAGTGTTTGATAGGAGAACATAAAATATTTTGTACAATATTTACAATGTGCAAACAGTACTGCTATCTTATAATAGTGCATATTGACAAAGAAAGGAAGGGCAAATATGAATTGGGAAAATTTGCTGAAAGTGTATGAAGATATGGGTGTTGAGGATATTATCCCAATAGCCCATACAAGAATTTTACCACATATAAAGGTATTGCTCGATGAAAATGGAAATTACATAGGGGCGATGTTAAACGGTAAAGATCGTTTTACTATTCCATGCACCATTGAATCTGAATCAAGGACAAGTGGAAACAATCCACATCCAATTCATGACAATATGCAATATTTGTCGGCAGACTATAACAAAGAAAAACACGACAAATATATGGAACAATTAGAAGCCTACATTTCTGAAGTAGATGACAAATTGGCAAAATCAGTATACAGATTTGTTCAAAAAGGATTGATGAGGGATGTTTTGCAAGGATTTCTAAAAAAGATTCCTTATCCAGAAGAAAAAACTGTTGTTTGTTTTGTAATGGCTCCGCAGGAAGAATTGATAAGAGCAAGTTTTAATGGAGAATATGAAAAATATTGCCTGAATCTTCTTCGATCAGGAGACGGGCAAAACAAACAATGGAAAGACTATTATCTTCACAGTTTGGAACCAAATGGAATGTGTAGCATTACAGGAAATAACGATTTTATTCCTGCAACTTATCCGAAGGGCATTAGATTTGCAGGTGATGGGGCAAAACTTTTTATTGCGTCATCTCGTAATATTATGTTGAAAGGAATGCCGGCTCTTACACCTGGCTACATAGCGTCACAAAAAATACTGCATACGCTTCAATGTCTGTGCTTTGAGGGACCACAATGGGCAAATCAGGTAATGCGCGACAATTTAAAATCTTTTAAAGAAATTGATTTAACAGCGGATGAAGAGAAAATAGTGGAAAGGTATATAAAAAACATACTTAAAGAAGGTAAGGCGAGTCAAATAACTTCTGAGTGTAAATAAAGGTTGGAGAGTGTAAGAATTACTAATTGAAAAGACCGAAAAGGATGTAAAAATGGCACTGGAAGTGATTCGAAAGCAAAAAATTGAGAGAGGGAATGAAGATGAATGATTGGTAAATATAATATTCAGATAGGTGATAAGTTTGGGCAATGGGAAGTAATAGGGCAAGGCAGCAAGCCCTATTACTCAAAGTGCAGATGTACTTGCGGTACGATTAGAGATGTAAGCAACAGATCTCTTTGCGCTGGTGATTCTAAATCTTGTGGATGCAATAAGGAATACTTAAAAGCCAGACGAAAAGAATCTTTGGTTAAGACTGGTGATCGTTTCGGAATGTGGAAGGTGATTGGTGAATCAAGTAGACCGTATTCAGTTCTATGCAAATGTGACTGTGGGACAGTTAGAAACGTATATAGTCGTATGCTATTAGCAGGTAAATCTAAATCTTGTGGGTGCAATAAGGAGCATGTAAAAACTACCTCTAAAAAAATATCCGAAACCAACTTGAGAATTGCACAGAAAAAAGTCGGAACTAGTATCAATGGATTTAAAATTGTAAGTATTTTTAAGAAAAAGGGGGAGAATGTTTTTTATTGCAAAGCTATATGCCCAGTTTGTGGAAAAGAAACAGAAACCCAGTTGTCCAGATTGAAAAAAAATTATATGTGTGTAAATTGTAACCGTAATAATGGGAACTTTTTGAAAGAAATACAGAAAAGCTGCTATGTGGATGGTTCTTGCTTGCCAAGCATTAGATCAAGAGAAAATGGAACTGTCAACAAAAATTCTAGTACAAAAGTAAACGGGGTTTCGCTTCAAAAAAACGGAAGTTATAGAGCATATATAACATTTAGACATAAACAATATCATTTGGGAGTATATGCTAGTCTGGAAGAGGCAGCATCGGCACGCAAAGAGGCTGAAAAAAAACTCTTTGGTGAATACATAAAGAGTCATCAGGGATGGGAAGATGAGCTAAAAGAAATCGGAAAGAGACATAGAAAAAAACCATAATAAAAAGTAGGGATAGAATCAAATCTATCCCTATTATTTTACAGTTCTTGACAGTATTTTACATTACTTTACGCTATTCCACATTATTTTACTGTAAAATAATGTCAAAATCTATCGGCTTTTCTTACGACGCTGCTTCTGTCTCTGCTGTTTATATTCGGTTCTTATGACCGTGATGTTTCCGACAGTTTCCTCAGTTCTGATGCGCTTCAAACTGCCGACATAGGTTATTATGCTGATTTCGTGTTTTTTTCCACTTCTACTGCCCATATCATCCCCTCAACTTTCTCGTAAGCTGCTGTCCAAATGATTCTCGATACGTAATTTTTGCATCTGTGTCCACATCAATAGGGCGCCCAACAACTAAAATTTCTGCAGGATGGAGTCGGGAACACATTTCTTTGAAGCCCTGTCGATAACACTCCTTGCCTTGATCGGTAAAACAGCCGTTTGTACTGATTGCCAGCGTACTCTCTTCTGGCAGCCCTTCAAAGCAAAAATCAAACGTCTCTGCATTTCCCCAACCTACAGTTGGAATGACGTTACAGCCGTTCATAAATAGCCACCATGCAAGGGCGCGGCTTCTGTACACTTGATGCAGCTGCATGACCTTTGGCATAGAGTCATAGAATGAGAAGTCAGGAGCACAGACATATTTGAAATTTTCAAGCATCGGAAGATACTTTTGCGGTTGATTCCATAATGGCTCGAACCGTGCATCATCAATAAAAAAGTGGCAAAGCGCCTTCTTCGGATTTTTTTCTTTCACCGCCTCACAAAATGATACTGCATTAAGCCCACTCAGAGCAGCATGTACTGGGAGCAGTTTTGGAAATCCCAGTGGAGTAAGTTCGGATTGATAAAGATATCGCTCACGGAGAACGTCTTTTTGCGTGTGAATCTTTGTGTACATCTGCCTCCCTTTCTGGCACATTGCCTAAAGTCGTGCGTGTACTGTGATCTTTATTTTATGCACAGTACCTAATTGCATTACTTCCTAAAAGCTGATATATAAGTTCATCTGCAACAGTTACTATACTCCTGCCAAAAAGGCTTATAAAGTCTGCGACAATTTCCTCTGTTTCAATCGGGATAGAGTACCCGTATTCCATTGCGTGAACATGTGTTAATTCGTGGCACAGCACTTTATCAATCATCTGGTTTGACAGATCATTACACATAAAGACGGTCTTTAAATTGTTGTCGGTTACACCGAGAGTATATGTTCCGTCACTGCGCTGCAACTGCGGATCGCCAGGATTGACAAAGCAAACTTGCCAAGTGCTGTTATTTACTGTAAAAAACATTTGATACCCCCATTATAGTACATTTATAGCAAATGCGCAATTGAAATAAAACCGGGAGCATCTGCCCCCGGTTGTACCATTGATTATATACGCTGTACCCAGTTTGTCATCTTGGTTTTCATCATTGTTTTTTCGGAAGCTGAAAGCCCTGGCATGATCTCTTTAAGATCTTCGTCAATGACGGCCAGCAAGGACTCAAGCCCTCGCATGTTTGCGTCATTGTCTTCTTTGGTGTTAGCTTTGTGCATGTCCTTAGTCTCACTGTATGACCTTCTAGCACGGTCATATCGGCTTTCTGACTTCATTCCCATATCTTCTACACTTCTACCATCTGACGGCATTTGGGAGCCTCTACGTGGGTCAGAGTAGTACATGCGCCCAAAGCGGAGTCTATCGAGATCACGCATACGCTCTTCTTCTGGCATATCAGCCCATTCATAATACATTTCTGGTGTCATGTGCCAATAAGGTGGTTCGTCATAACCTCGTCTGCCTGTGGTTCTTGTCCCTCTACCCTTTGGGGCAAATCTGCCGTTAGCGTATCTGTAGCGGTCGTAATAGCGGCGTGACGGGTAATCACCGTATTGCTCAACCATTTCCATAATTTCGTCATCGTTTTCCAGTCTATCCATTGCCTCAACGATGCGATAATCTTTATCAAAGCAAGCAATGTTCTTAACGATTTCGGTCCAATCTTTTAAATCATCAAGATTCTGACCTTCGAAATTATCAATTCCGATAGCTTTAGCTTTTTCTTTGACACATTCCAAGATTTCTTTAGCCCATTTATGCATAGTCTACCTCCAATCAAGCAACTCTATTCACTATAAGGTTTGCGTTAGCAACTTCAATAGCAACGCCACTTGTATTCTCAACTGCAATATTTACGCAGCAGCCACGTGGAACACTGATAAAAATGCCTGAGGACACATTGCTGAATTGAGATACTGCAGCTGGTGTTGAAATCATTTTGGAAGCAAGCACTGGCTCACCACTGATAGCAATTGCTAATGATATAGGAGCCACAGTTCCCCCGGCTGGAAGAGCTATATTTGCAGAGAAGCCTACAAAAAACCGTGCCTGACACTGATTTGTAAGACCTCTAAGAGTAATGATTCCACTGCCTTCACGGTGCTGTATGCAGTTTGAACCCTTAACAGATGTGTTTGTAAAAGTTACATTTTCACTTGCCGCAACTTCCTGTGTTGCGACTGCAACATATTCTGCCATTTTGATACCTCCTTAAAATAAGGGACAGGCTCTATTTTGAGTCTGCCCCTTTTACTGATAGTAATACTGCGTTAGTTAGCAGACATAACCATTTTGGTTAAGATACCGATATTTAATTTTGTCAGCAGCTGCAACCACTATTGCATCCGCATCCGTAAGCATAGCCATAGAGATTAGATGCCGGGAAAGACGGTACTGGAGTAGGTCTTACAGCGTCAATAATCTGATTGGTCTGCGCAGCCATTGCTGTGGTGAGCAGTGCACTCTGGCGATCCTGTGAAGCAGCTCTGCGAAGATCATTGTTCTCAGCCTGCAAGGTAGCAATCTTGTCCTGGCAAAGGTAGTCAAGGATGCTTCTCACACCTGCATTCTGGTTGTCAATAATATCTCTGGTGTTGTTGTTCATAGTGTTCTGCAATGCGCAAGTGTTGGTTGCCATATTGTAATTTACACCCTGAATAGCTTCGCGTGTCTCGCAGCAGCAGTTAGCTAACTGTGCCTGCAGAGCATTTGTATTTTGCATATTAGCTACGGTATCAGCGTTGATAGCCTGCTGAATGCCATATCCAGTCTGCATGATGTTTGTGTTGATTCCGTTGAATCCAGTTAACATGCTATTGTTGACTGCGTAGAATCCGTCACAAAGACCATTGTTGATTCCGTCTAACTTTCCAACAATCGCTTGGTGATCAAAACCACGCTGAATTGCGCTGTCTGTGTAGGCTGCCGCGGTAGAACCCATGCCGCCACCGTTGTTGCCCCAGCCACCGAAGCCATTACCCCAGCCGAAAATGGCAAAAATCAGAATGATCCAGATCCATCCCCAACCGTCGTTGCCCCAGCCGCCGCTGTTGTTACCGTTACCATCAATGCTAGCCACTAATGGTACACTACAGTTTCCTGAGTTAAACATACTATTTACCTCCGTAATATTTTTTATATACATAATCTTGCGCAAGAATTAGTATCATGTTTTTATTGCATTCCAAATTGATTTTTTATTTGGCGAACTGCATCATCAACATTTATCCCTTTTTCTTTGCAAAGGTTGCGAGCTAATTGTTCTACACCCTTTGTATCACCTTTATTTGCCATATCCATAGCATTTTTTAAAATAGGATTACTCATAGCTTGGCTGTTTCCAGCCATCTGCTGCAAAAACTGCTGTGGATTCTTCATGGCTTGAAATAGCTGAAATGGATTATTCATTCTCATTTGCCTCCTTCTTTAAGCCTCCGGGCCTTTTAGGTGCTATCTTAGGCATCAATTCATCAAACTTCTTTTCGAGGCTATCAAATCTTGCCATAAATGCCTCTGTAGCCTCGTCAGATAGCCCCATTTTCATTTTGGACATGTCGGCTGAACTATTTGCCGCATTTGGCTGTGAAGCTGTGTACGGCTTATATACAATCGTTCTAATGGTTCCATCTGCATTCCACGATTTTGTATAGATCTCTGACATGTCTTGCTTTGGGAATACGGCAACTGAGCCGTCCATAGGTACATCGTTCGCAGTAATTTGTTCGACAGCTTGCACGACCTTTCCGTTCAATCCAGCTTGCTGCTGTGGCTGAATGCTTTGCTGTTGATTAAAAAGCGGTTGGTTTTGCTGCAGATCATAACGCGGCTGCTGATATTGATACGGGTAATAACTATTATATTGGCCATACATTGTCTGTTGGTTGTACGGTTGATACATCTGATTTGGTATCGGCATCGTCGATTATCACTCCTTCCTCGTCAAGAACCTCTCCAATAGCCTGAATCATTGCTGATTGATACTGCATTGGAATCATACATACATCTGGTCTTTCAAATATTTTAGTTAAAAATGATTCAGGAAACATCATTCACACCTTCCTTCCTCTTATTCTGACTGTATTGTGCCATAAAAATAAGATGTAAAAACGACAGAGATACGACATATTAACGACAAAAAGAGCTGCCAGATAAACTGACAACTCTTTTAAAGAATATTTTACTGTAAATAAATGTCAAATATTGTTAAATAAAGTTAAATAATGTAAAAAATGTAAAATACACTATTACAACATCTGCAATTCCTCTCCGGTGTCCTTTGATGTGAGTTTGATAGAAACGTCATATCCTAATGCTTCGGATATCTGACGTATATCACTTTCTCTAAAATTATTTAATCTAAGCTTTTTGGACACATTGGACTGAGAGCATCCTAATAGTTTTGCAAGCTGAGTGCCGTCCATCTCTTTCTTAAACATTATTGTTTTTATGATGGTTGAAAACGTGTTTTTATTTTCTGAATCCACTTAATCACCTTCTTCCTTTGATTTAAGCTCTGCCTTGTAAGAAATCAAATGTTCTTTTACAGCCTCAAGGTCATTAGATTCCTCTGGTATCAATCGGTTGAGATAATACAAAAAAGAATTATAAGCCTTTGCTGTGCAATAATACTTTTCCTTGCCATTCACCGTAACTATTCGACCTCTAAATGATGTTGGGGATGCATTATCAATTAAAGATTTAGAAAAGTCCAGTGCAGACTGCTTGACCATTCTTAGAAAATATTCAAATGCGGTGGCGCTTGATGAAAGAAATCTGGACCAAATCAAATCTAGGTTACTAGAAAACTCATATTTTTTAAGTTCAGTCGGATTCTGCTTGCCACTAGCCATCTGAATATTGTAGGATAATACACCAATTTCATTTGTGATATAACGGCACAGTTCAATGCCAACAGATATGTAATCTGCAAAGTTAGGATCGAGATTTGCTGTAAATCTTTTTGAACATTCATCAACAAACCTCATTAACTTGGAATCATACACCATTCCACAGGTCTGAAAGCCTGCATTGCCAATTCCAATTAAGCGCAACCATGTAGCAGTATCTTGATTGCTGCAAAGTATCTTGTCGAGTAGTTGCCACAAAGGAACATCGTTAAATAAGCGAAGTGGTTTAGCACTGTTATTATTTAAAATGTAAAGTGCCATGGTTTCAGCTGTAACACGTTCTTTATCAAAAAATTCCCCACCCAATGCGTTAAATCCGGTTATAACTCCATTTTCACGCTTGAGAAATATCCTGCGCGATTGGTGCGTGAATAATTCCGCTGGGTTAGAAGGTGGATCAATCTTTTTGCGCTCATCGGATCGCGGCAAGCATTCCCATATCGGGCAAGGCTTAGGCCACAATTCCCCATTACCATTCTGTAAAGGAACTAGGTTCATCATAAGTGTTTCAAAAAGATTTCGCCCGATTGCGTAAACAATAGTATTTTGCCCCAACCATCCAATACTGATTGACGGCAAACCTGCCCTACTTGGCTTTACAGAAACATCGTCATACCCATTGATAAAAAGAAGCCATCTAGCCGCTTCTGCATATGTTAGTTGCATTTTTGCTTCTCCACTTCTTGTTGCAAAAATTCGTACCTTGTTGTTGCTTTCAGAAATTTCTCCGTTTAACTTTGCAGCACCAAAAGCAGTTCCTTTTTTAGCTTCGTTTGCCTGATAGAATGGAGCATCAGGATGAAAAAGCCAGAAACGTTCTCTGTATTCCTCTAAATATTTTAAAAACGCTTCTGGGAAATGACCGAGATTCCAATAGCTTTTCCAACGGCTGATTGCTTCATCCCTGTTTGAAAGTGGAATTTCATCACCGTTTGAGTCGAATCTTGCAAATCCGGAATGAGCAATTGCAAGAAGCAGCCGTATCATTGCGACATTTTGAGTATCTGTTTCACCTGCCAAATCCATGTATTCATGGCTGTGAGTGAAAACATCCGTGAGTGAAACTTCTTTAATGGTATAATCTGGAAGCAATATACGCACCCAATTTTCATCAAGCAAATTAAATTCTTTCTTCATATATATCCTTCTTTCTACAGTTCTTTACTTTATTTAACAGTTCTTTACATTAAAATAATGTCAAATAAGGTTAAATACTGTTATTTACTAATATATATATTTCTTGCAATGCATAATCTATATTCATACGGCTCAAATATCCAATTTTTGCATTCCAATCTTGAGCCTGTGCAATCATGGCGTAATACAGTTTGTGGCTCAGGTGAGCAGTTACAAAGAACACAAAGTCAGATTTTTTTAATGCAGAGTTGCGCACAGTGCTGACATCTCCTGCGCTGATATATTGCCAATCTGGAAGATGAGTTTTGAGCTTCTTTGTCAAGCTTGGATGTCCTCCAACAATTGTGCCACTAATGTTTTTTAGTTGTTGAATTTGCTCTTTAGATAGCTCATTTGCAATTTCGGTTTCTGAATCGGATTCCAACGAAAATATATGCTCTCGTAAAGCATAAAGCTCCCTGCGTTCACCCTCTACCTTTTGCAGCTCGGATTTTAGTGCATCATTCTTCTGCTTGAGTAGATTTATCTGATCAGATAAGCGCTGAACCTGCTCAGTACAAGCTTTTTGTTCAGACATCCTACGTTCCTGAGATTCAGATAATGCAGATTTGGCTTGAAGCAATTCATTTTTAATACTCTCTACTTCGACATATACATCCTCGCGATTGTGCTGGAAGTAGTATTCTTTTGACTGCTTGTATGCCTTACACATAGCCAATATATAGCTCGTATATTTCGCGTAAGTCAGGAAATCCTCGCGTATTCCTCCTCTTTTTCCGTGCGTATAAGCAATTGCTATTGCTTCCAGATCTTCGCGTGTGAACTGCAATTCAGAAAAAATGGAAACACTTGAAAGTGATTCAATATCAAACACTGTAGTGTATCCAAATTCGTCATTTTTTGACGCTAACTGAATCCGCTTAAATAAATCTTTTGGAAGCTGACTGATGTATGATTTTGCTCTTTCTTGGAAAGCACAGTCATATTTATTTAATCCTTTTTGTATTCTACGTTCTGGATTATATCCGCAGTTTGCTATAAAGTAAAGCAATTCATCACATTCTTTACGCTCTATTAACTCTTGTGGCCACATATCTGAAAAGTAATAGCCTGCAAATAAATTGCCATTAAAATTATCGTCTGAAACATGATCAGACTTTGCAAGCTTTACATAAATGATTTCTCCGATTACACTATCAAAATGAAGCGGTTCATCTTTTGGAAGCCTTTTGAAAATGTTGTATAGCTTTCTATATCCCTTTTTAAAGAGAATATCCAAAGAAATCTGTGCTTGTTCATCTTCTGTGTAACTATATTCGACGATTCCGAGTGCTTTTTTATAAGCTTCTTCTGTTTGCAGAGACAGTTCGTCCGAAAACAAAGCGTTGTAATATTCACTCTGTTTTGCAGCGTTATGATAAGTCACAGCATTCTTGCTGTATTCCTTTTCTAAATCCGACCGTATATGACGTGCAAATGCTATAGCGCAAGCGTAAAACGGTATCAAGTTTACTTGTTCCATAAAATACCCTTCTTCCTTTAATAGTTCTTTACCTTATTAAACCTTTTTTTAATGTCAAATAATGTAAAGAATTATAGATCATGTGTCCGCATGTATTCCTCAATGGCAAAGCAAGCAAATCCTGCCAAGGTACGGCCAGATTTCCGGGCAGCTTCTGAAAAGGCTGCCTTTTGTGATTCTGTACACGATACGCTAAATTGAATCTTGCGCTCAGCTGCAGAGACTTCTCTGCGACCTACATACCCACCATTAGGACCGACCTTCGGAGTCGGATTATATCCGGGTGTATACGTTCTGTTTGGATCAACTGGAACAGAGACGAATACGGATTTTTTTTCTGGCTGGATATCTGGAATCTCAGCTTCGCTAGTGTCTGTAAAATCAATGCCGGCTGTCACATCAAAAGAAGTAGTAGTGGCGTTATCTTTCTTTCTCATCTAATCACTCCTTAATTAGTTCTTTTGCAAACTGCGCATAGTCAATGGCAGCGTTACAATTTGGTTCAAAACGCATGAGTGTTGTTCTAGTTGCCTGTGCCTTTTGTACAGCAATGCTTTCACGAATAGTTGTGCAGAAAACCTTTGTATTGAGCTGCTTGGCGATTTCTTCCAAGGAAGCCTTAACTTCCTGGGCGAGGAGCTGACGACTCTTATATTTTACTAGCAAGAGTCCTGCAACCTCTAGGTTGGGATTATTTCTTTTCTTCACGCCTGTGATGGTTCTATTCAGTTCCGAAAGGCCCTGAATAGCGTAGCGGTCTGCAGTGACAGGAATGATGACCTTATCAGAAGCAATAAGGCAATTCTTCAATAATTTATTATCAGCCGGAGCTGTATCAATAATAACATAGTCATAACCAGTTAATTCAGAAAGAGCATCCTTCAATCTAAAATACTCATTCCCGTCACTTGGAAATCTTTGATCTGCTGTTTTTAGCTCTGGATCGGATGCAACTATATCACCGATTTCTGTTTTTTGAATGGCTTCCGCAATTGGAAGCGGATCTTCAATGTCTAAAATAACATCATAGAGAGTTGCCGTATCTTTGGACACTGCTCTATAAGTGTCCGTGCTGTTGCCCTGCGGATCAGCGTCAACCAGTAAGACCTTCTTGCCTTGTGACATTAAAATTGATGCAAGTGTAGTGGCTGTTGTGGTCTTTGCAATGCCACCTTTTTGATTTGCAATGCATATTACTTTCATAGTGAAACCTCCTTTGTGATTACATTATTTTACAATTCTTAACCTAATTTGACATTTCTTTACAGTAAAATAATGTTTTTTCCTTTCTCAGTTATAGAATACCTTGTTAGAACTAAAAAGTCAATAGTTAGAACTAAAAAGTTATAAGAAATATCTTTAAGGTTATACGTGAACATTTCTTTACATTAAAATAATGTCAAAAAATGTTGTAAAAATCCCCTAGCATTATAAATACCAGGGGACTATTTATAGTTGGTTGATTTTTGATTTTATGTCAGCAATCCTGCGGTCAACCGTCCTAGTTGACACAGATAACCGGGTTGCTATTTCATTGATAGATTTGCCTTTAGACAACATATCAAATGTTATCTCTTCGTCCTCCGTGAAATTACTTCTAAGTTTGTAATCATCAAGCTTAGATTGGGTAAGTCTGTGTAATTTCACGGATTATATCACGACTCCTTAATTGTTAGTTCCTTGGAATCAGTTCTTTTGAGAATGATAAGCTGCCTATCCATATCTGGTATCTTCCAATTGTCAACAGATTCAGAATCATCTACAATGATAGGAAGAGTAGTAGCATATTTCTTCTGAAAAGCCTTGCAGACATCTGTCTCAATTAAGATTTTTGCTCCATGATTAAGGTTTCTGGCGTATGGCTCACCATTTACACAGAAGTCACACGTTTCTTCCAAATCACCATTAACAAGCTGCCTGAAAAATCTTACTTGGCAATACTCCAAATATTCGTTTACTTTACTTTCCAGGAGTTCATGCTTGCGGATATTGAAGCGTTTCAACAAGTCGAGTTGTGCCTGTGTATCTGCAATTAACTGCTCGTTCTTTCGGCGCTCGATGTTAAGCTCTGCAACCCTTGCGTCAATCTTGGTATTGATTTCGGTTTTTGCAAGCTCTGCTTTTAGGCTAGATAACTGATGCTGAAGGTTATTTTCTTCCGCCTTGAGCTGCGCAAACGTTGCATTTGCAGTATTTGTTTCTAGCTGACTTTCAAGTTTTACTATTTCTGCCAATCTGTTTTTTGCTGTCTCATCTGGCTCTGCTGGAGGTGCAGTGGATATAGCTTTTTTCTGCGCAATTAAGCATTCAACAGTTCTGGATTTTTCACCTGATTCTTCTCGAATGGAAGAAAGTTCTTCATCTGCAGCATTGAACTTTTTACGCAAAGCATCAATAGCTTCTTTACATTTCATTCCATCGTCTGTGATTTCCTGCAACTTTTCTTTCTTTGATTCTTCAAAATGCTTTCGCATTTCATCCTGCTGATCAGATGGGTATTCACGCTTACAATACGGACAAATCAGCGAATTTTCATCAAACGGCATATCTTTATTGCTTTTCCAGTCGCTTGAAAGCTTCAACCGCTTGGCTTCAAGATTTCGAATTTCGGAGTCGATCTGGTGCAATTCATGCTCTTTGGCATTAGAATTGCTATCTGATAGGAAAAGTTCTTCCCTTGCAGCTATAATCTGAGCGTCTAAATCGGCAATTCTTTTCCTGTTTTCGGCATTAGCGTCATCAGTCGCCTTTAATTGTTCCTGCTTCAGCTCATAAATTCGTGCCTGAATTGCACGCTGCTCATCAAATGCCTTCTGCACATCGGCTTGTTTACTCTGGTTGTCTTTGATCTTGCTTTCAATGTCTGCAATCTGGCTGTTTATCAAGGCTTCATCAATGGCAATTTTCTGTTTCTCCACCTCATCAATACGACTCGGAAATTCTTTACGAATATCAAGCAGTCCTTTAGTGCCATTCCTTCCGCGTCTGCCGTTCAACATGGTGTTGAATTTTGATTTTAATTCATCAACGCTGCCATCATCCAGCAGTGGAAGAAGAGGGGAGAACTCCGGAAAACGTTCGCAAACCTCTGCATTAGAACACGTTCCAAAGGTGGACTCCAGGATTGATCTGCAGTCAGCAGCACTCTTTGACAAGAGTGTTTTAGCGTTGATCAAGTTCGAAAGTGCGCTCACAGGAACCAATTCCTCTGCGATAAAATCTTCATAGTCACACTTCTTTTTCGGAATATCATTGATATAATAATCAATAACATTGCCTGTGAAGTCGCCCTTTTTATTGTAGTTCTGACGAGAAACCTTTTTAAATGTCTTGTTGGAACCATTAAGCTCTACGGTCATTTCGGCTGTAACCTCAACATCATTGATCTCGTTGCCTGATTTATCGTGTGGCCTGATTCCAGTGATTTCTTCACCATTTTCGCCCCTGCAATTCAGTACCCAAAAAATGGCCCTCTTAACTGTGCTTTTTCCAGATTCGTTACATCCAGATACCTCTGTCTTATCGTATAGATCTGTGTCTACAGCTTTTCCATTGTAAAAACTGCAAAAATTATCTAACTTTAAATGCTTAATTCTCATCATTTTCCCTCTTTCCTTCATCATTGGTTTCATTTGCACTTGATGCAGCACACAAAGCAACTGCAAGCACGCCAGTAATTCCACCAAACAATAGTCCTGCTATTAAACCAATTAAAAAATCCATATCATTCATCCTTTCCGCTTACAGAATCTATCTCAAACGAGAATCCGGTTCTATCTTCAAGCTCTTTCATAAAACGTTCAATGTCTCCGTCGTATTCCTTTGAGAATTTGTCAACATAGTCCATTGTCTTCTGGATTCGCTTTGCAATTGCCTCAGCCTTCCAATTAGGACAAGTATCTGCCAAAGCAAGTCCAAATGATGTTAATATGATGCTGTATATGTTGTCCACAGCATCTTTATTTGCCTTTTGGTAATATTTGTCGTAAAGCTTGCGATCAACGTCTCGTGCAATATTTTCTTTTAACAAAGCAATTCTTATGCTTTCTTCCGTGCCTGTAATCCGCTGCTCTACGGCTTTGTTTCCTTTTTTTGCTTCTCTTTCAGCCCGTCTCCTTTGTGCTCGTGTCATAAAGCCTCCTTCTAGGTAGTAGACTATTTTAATGTATTAAAGCTTATTATAATTTAAAATGGTCTATAAAACTGTGCTTTGCTTATATATTTAGTTCTGGCAAATACTCTGGTTGCTCGGATGCAATTGAAACCTTTCCCTGCAACTTCTGACATTCTTTTTGCTTCGCAATCTCTGCGGAGTATGATCTTAAAAAATTACTGTGAATAACTGTCTCAAACTGAGTTGCTTGTCCCTTCGCCCATTCTTCCAGATTCCTTGCGTTTCCAACTGTTGACTGGATAATTGGTGGAAGTTTGGCAAACTCGTCATCAGCATGATATGTGCTGTTTCTGACAGCTATCCGAACCAAAGACCATGCTTCCAACGGCGTAGGCGTGTCTGCTTGACTCAAAGCGACTAACTTTTCGTTAATTTGACCGATTGACGGTGGAAAGCCTGTGTTTTCTGAAAGTATGTATGCTTTGAGTGCTGCACTAACCTGCTCGTAAGTATAGCCAGATAGCATATTTGCCCATGTAGTGGCAGTAAGCTCTATATCTGCAATTTTGTAGTTTGGATATGATACAGTCATTACCGCCATTAACTTTTTAGCCTCGTTTTTAGTCATCCGTAATACTTCCTAAAATTGCATCAAGTTGTGAACGCTGTGAATTTTGCTTGCCCTTAAAGCTATAGCCAGCATCATGCAGTGGGAAAAGTCCTACCCAGCAGTTATCAACAGACTGGTTTAAAATCTTGATCATAAGCTCAATGTCTCCGCCAGATAGATTCTCCAACTTGACTATTGCTCTTTTCAAAGCATTTGCGGTTAGGGGCTTTTTAATCTTTGCTCTCATGGAAACAAAATCGTTAAATGCCTCATTCAGGCATTCATCATCAAAGTATTTTTTTGAAGATACGTTCTTGTTTTTTACGTCCATTAGCTCATTTAAATCATCATACAAAGAGATGATTAGCGTAACTGCATCACCCTCACCATTAGACGTTAGCAAGCCCACAATGTTTTTTACTCTAGGCTCATAGCCCTTACTTTTGATTTGAGTTATCAACTCTTTTCTTGTCATTTTTACCACCTTCCTTTCTTTCTCTGCCGTTTATTCATGGCTCTCCTCTGGCAAATCAACCAAGCTGTTGGCTTCCTGACCTTTTATGTAAAACATTCCCTCATCTCCTGTATCTAACCGTCAAATCGCGCTAGAAAGTCTATGAGCGCCCACACTTCTAAGCAGCTTGACAGCTTTTTCAAAATCTGTACACCCTTTGCTGCAAGCTCATCAAGCTTATCAAGCTCGGTTTTCAGCTTGTTTTCTGTCTCTTTGCTCATTTCCCCTCCATACACTAGAATTATTTAAAATGGTTCTTGTTTTTTTATCGTTTACAATCTCTCGTTTTAGAGTCTCAATATACTTCAACTGGTTTTTATTGCGCTCATTGACAGCCTCATAGTTGCTTTCTAAGATTCTGATAAGGTGAATTAGTTCTTCTTTTCTCATACCTTTTAGAGTACTGTCTGACAGCGGCTTATGAGCGACTGTAAAGCCACCGCATTCTGAAATATTCAGCATAATTTTTTATATCCTCCTCCCTGTCATGCCGTTAGGTCAGCAATTTTTTTAAAAGTCCCAGTGTTTTCTTTAACTGGTCATGGTAATTTACAATCATGCTTTTTGCATGATTAAAGCCTCACTTTTTCTCTCTTTTCGTAGAATCAAAAGGTTGAGATTTTGTTCTTACCATCCAGATAGCGTCAAACATTAAATCAAGGATTTCTTCAACACGTTCTTTGCTGCACTTTGATTCGCTTGATAGTGTTGTAAACCCCAACTGGTTCACTAGGTACACGTTGCGCACACCGGATTTCACTTGTCTTTTTACAAGCTTCTTTTCATGGTCTGGAACTTTCTTCATCTTGTATGCTGTATGATCAGCTTTCCCTTCGAGCAACCTAACGAGATCAGTTGCAAAAAACCAAGGCTCTCCATTGATTGCCTCCAATCTGAGCGAATCGGTACCGCACGAGTAGGTGATATAATTGTTGTACTTCATTTCGTTTCCTTTCTATTCTGTGCTTAGCTGATAGTTACTAGGTCTGCGCAAACCCAATTTCCCTCTGCAGGGGTCGAACCTGCAAGCCGTTAGGCTACCGTGATGGGTAGCGTTTTATCTTACTTTGCAACTCGAAGTTGCAATCAATCTTAGGGCTTCGATGAGGTGCTTCTGTGTATCGAAATAAGCCGAACAAATTGTAATGTCGCAGTGGTGAAGCCCGTCCCTATAAAAGTAAAAAGTTGTCATTTTTTCGTCATAAATAATTGCAACCTTGATTGTTAAATCTCTGAATTTCGAATGAATTTCATAAGCGTCATAAGGGGGAAGACCTTTTTCTATTACTGTAGTTATTCCTGCCTTTGAAAAAGATTTTTGAATCTTCCTAATAAATTTTTCAAGGTTTTTAATCTTCATATCACCTTTTCCTTTTCTTATTCATTATTTTGAGTCTCAAATGCCAGATAGCACATTATTCCGCAATCCTGCATTATTTCATCACTCATTCTTCCTCTGTTCGGGTCCAATTCATCTAAGAATACGCCGTTGATGCAACTGTGTCCAATGTCTCGTTCAAGCTTCGCACGCGCTGCAAACACCTCTGGGAAGTCTTTTCTGATCTTGTTCCAATAGCCCATGCCGCCTTTTACGCAGCCAATACAGTTATTGTTATTGTAGCCCATATCGTACATTACAGGGCGCTTTATACCCAAGCGATCAGCAAAAGCATGGCAATCTTGCTTGGACATTTTCTCCCTAATAAGCGGAAATTTATGCTTAAATTCAGGAAAATTTTGTACCATTTGCCTAGCTCTATGTTTCTCGTTCGAGTCCATTCCCCATACATACGTTAATTGGTATTGTAAGTGCTCATTTTCCCACTTTTTACGAACTGCTTTCTTTAACATTCCTGTACAAGGTGCTCCTTGCTTAGAATTTATAAACCTGAATTTTCTGACCACATCTTCCACACAGTTAAACTCGGAAGATTTTAAAATTGTTACTTTCTTTCCAATTATTTTTTCTACATCGTGTATAAATCTCAGACTGTCTGGATGCTGATCAGCGATATCTATATATATCCATTCGTCAACATCCTTTTCCAAATATCCAGCAACAAAACTAGAGATTCCTGCTGATAACCAGCACACTTTGTATTTTTGCATAACACCACGCTACAAATGCATGTATCGTGGATCATAATTCGTTTGCTATCAATTGCGTGTGCAGCGTTTCCACTGCACACCTTTTCAGCCACGGTGTTTAAATTTTCTGATACGCCACCACAGATCACTGCGCATCAACCCGGTTTACCGGGCATTCGTTATTCCTTTCTTCTTGTACTTGTTATTAGGGTATCTGTTGACTCAACAAATACCGCGTCACCTGAAACAACAACTTTGTTTTTACAATAAGGGCACATTACACATTTGTTGTAGTAATTTCTGTGTCCACAGGAGAGTATTTTGTTAAAAAACACATCATCTTCCTCATAGCTCAAATTTCTATCACATTCAGGGCAAGTTATTACGTTTTCTACTTCAATAATTCTGACCATCTGTCTCCTTCCGCAAGTGCCCTTCTCTGGCGGTAAACCTTTGATTCTATTATTCTTTCAATAAAATCTCTGTCGCCAAAAATCATAATGATTTGAGTTAACATTATAATAACATCAGCAGTTCTCTCAAGAATATCTGTTCTCGCTTTTACCAGGTCTGTGTCAGGCGTTGGATTTACATTTCCACCCTCCAGCTGAATTGTCTTGCGGCGATGTTTAAGCAGCGCTTTTATCAGCTCGCTCATTTCTTCGATCGCCTGGTCGATTTGTTTATCCGCTCCGTAAGTATCAATACATTCCTGTAGTACTTCTGGATGCTCCGTTGTTGGCAATCCTGTTGTTTCATATATTTCCAAGTGCTCTCGATTTTCCGCCATTCCAATAAGTGCTATATAAAAAGTGGCAATAAAACTATCAATATCTTCCTCAGGCTTAAATTGCAAATCGTCATACATTTTGTCACTAAATGCTTCATCATTCATCGCTGATGCCTCGGAATCGCCGTATGCTTTATTAAGATTCCGTACAAGCTCCATAAGTGGAATTTCGCGTTTAAAATCTCTATACCACACATCACCATCTTTTACAAATGCACAATGGTGCATCAATGCTAAGATGTCTATCGGATTTTTAACAATTGTGTTAATCATATTTTTATACCTCTCTAGCCTTAATTAGCTTTCCTGCCAAGTCGTAATCGTATCCAGAATTTTCTTCTTTTCTGTTCATATAGTCGCAGAACTCCTGGCATTCTTCTTTTGTTGTGAAGAATGTATGCCACAAGTTTTCTTCTAATTCTTTGAAATCTTTGTTGTGATCCACTATTGTATCTGCACTATGACCATCTGTGTCGAAATACCCATCTGTGATTGCTTTGTACCAGCCTATAATCTTTCCGCTAGTGTCGCTAAGCATATATAGCAGATTTTCTTTCGGCTGATATGTTTTCTTACGTTCTCCGCATTTGCAATCATCGTCTACCACGTTTCCAGATGGTAATGTCACTTTGATTTTTCTGTACTTATCGCACTTGTCGCATTTCTTTTTGTACTGGTAACTCCAATTTGCTGACCACATAACAGTCTTAAATTGTTTCATTAACTCTTTCAGCCTAGCTCGTTCAGCTTTGGCTCCGGCCTTTTCCATTGCGCTTTTGTACTTTGCTTTCTTTCTCTCATAATCTTCCTTTATGGATTCAAAATTCTCCTTGATGCCCTGCAATTTTTTATTTTCCTCGCGCAGCTTTTCAAGTTCGTCCTTAACTTCCTTTTTTACAGATTCTCGAAGCTCGTTTTTAAGTTCTTCGATTTTCTCGTCAAACTCGCTCGGCTCGAAATAGTCTTCATCATCCATGTAATACATATTATTTGGCCTCCTCCCAATCAATCTTCTGTCCACAGTCTGAGCAATATGGTGATTTCTTTGCAATACTTATGCCGCTCCATACTGTCTTTCCGCAGCACGGGCATTCCCACAACTCGCAGTGGCTTTCTATCCATGCGTGCGGTTGATCACCTCTATTTTCATGGATGATAGACTTGTGAGTTGCTTTAACTGGTGGCTGCGGAAGATGCTTCTTTAAGCATTCTACTGCTGTTTCGTAAGCAGTTTTTTCCCTTCCAACTCTCAAACTTGTCTGCATATCACAGTTACAAACTAGGTGCTTCATGCATTCCAATTCATGGTTAAAATAATCAATAGACTCCTTAATGTGTTCATTGTTCATCTTTTAAATATTTTCTCCTTTCTTCTTGGTCTGGGATATCAGCAAAACGATATGTAGAAAAAGTATTTGCATCCATTGCTGTCCAACTGCTTCTACCCAAACTAAAAACAGTTACAAGATTGCCTTGTGCTGCGGCAAAGTGAGCTTTGATCCAGTGATCATTCATAGAATCTCTTACTAAAATTTTAGTATCTACAGGAACCTTGTTCCAATCAATCTTTCCTGGCTCGCAAGGACTTTCAGCCCAATGCGTAAAAGCTTCGTCACAAGAATATTTTGTATGAGCGAATTTGCAATGCCTGCATTCTTTGTGGCACTCGACTATTTGCTCATTTATCAGAGCCGGATGTATTCCTGTTTTGAATAGAATTTGCATTATTTCTTCTGAATACTTTTCTCTATTTGTCATGCTATCTCCTTATGCGAATTTAAGCTGCTTTGCAATTGCTTCTATTACATTTACCGTGACACCGTTTCCTGCCTGCTTATATAACTGACTGTCAGAATTGACAAATGCTGCCTTTTCGAAATATTCATCTGTCCATCCTTGCAATCTAAAGCATTCTTTCGGTGTCAATTTTCTAATTGCTATGTAGCACTGATATTTTTCATACCAGACAGCATATATGGTTAATTCATCAGAAATTTTCATAAACATGCCTGGTCTGGTTAAGACATATTCCCTGCTTACTGGAATATTTTGAAGTTTTAAGGCAACGCCACTATCGTGTGTAGATGCTTTTAGACACCTAAAGCAGCCTTCATATACTCCACGATAGAACTCTGGTGAAACTCCAGTATAAACTCCACCAATAGGACTTATACTCGTGGCAACTCCATGCCTGTCTTGCGAAGTTAAAGTAAACATTGGTTCGCCATTCTCTTTAAAGCGTCTTCCGTTCTGACGTTTCTCTGCCCTGTCTGGTGTTAATACTGGAATTGCTATTTTAGGTTCTGTGTTTCCTCCCGGCTTCGTACTGATTGTTGGTGCTAATCCATCGTCACTATAAACTCTATCTCGCTGTGAATTTCTGCCATTAAGACAACCGAAAAGATTTAACGAAACACTATTTTTTCCGTCTGTTCCTTCGATAGGAAATACTTTTGAGATACTTCTCCCTCTAAGATGTCCGATAATGAAACACCTTTCTCTGTTTTGTGGCACTCCGAAATCTTTGGAGTTGAGCACCTGCCATTCTGCATCATACCCCCCCTGCTCCATTTCAATGAGCAGTCTGGCGAAATCCCATCCTCCATTAACACTAAGCAAATTCTTAACGTTCTCAATGAAAAGGTAAGTGGGTCTATTTTCTTCTTCGAGTTGTCCGATAAGGTACATAACTCTGAAAAACAAGCTTGAACGGTTCCCTTGAAATCCAAGCTGTTTTCCTGCAACGGAGATGTCCTGACAGTTGTGGACGATTGCCCCGTTTGCAATGTAAGATTCATCTTCTTCAACGCTAAGGTTATATACTGTTTCGTATTGATCAGATTCTGTTGGCCGATACAATTTTCTGCAAACATATCTTCCACGATAATATCCTTTAACCGATTTGTTAGAGATTCTAAAAGTGTAGGTGTCTCTTTGTTTACATTCCCTTCCTTCAATAGTGCACTTTGAATCTCTTTTAGTATAATAGACAGCTGGCACAGGTTTTCCCAATCGCTGTGCAATAATGCACATACCAAGAATGACTGCTGCACTGGTGGATGTTGCTTCTTCTTTGTCGTTTCTGCCATCTCCTGACATGTATCCGTTATAAAAGTATTCGGCCTTTTCTCGTGGTAAGCACAGTGCTTCTCTTGGTATTCGTTTTCCATATGCATATTCCCCGAATATACCAAGGTATTCGTATAGTTGGTTATCGCACACATGATACTTCCCGCAAGTCCTTTCTTCAGTGTAAGTTCCATGTAGGTTTGCTTCTGACAGTCGGTGTTCAAATTCTTCTCGTTTTTTATCACTGACCGCAAACACAATCCTTCCCCCTCGCGGTCTATCTTGTCTGCGAACTCTCCACCCATCAGCAATATAGCGTCCGATAATCCACCAGATCTCTTTACTGTATTTGTTTGGTTCTTCATCAGGCAACACCATTGTGGAGTAATAGCTATCATTGAGTCCCTTGACTGGTTTGAACTCAATTGGTTCGGATACGCGAGTGACATAATACGGGTGTTCTGCTGTTGTGCCAGTTGGCAAGATGCCAAATCCGTTGACATTCCAGATTCTTGCGTTGTCTCTCTGCATAACTGAGGTAACTGCTTTCCATCTTCCCTTGTGAGTAAGCACTCTATCTCCGACAGATACGTTTTCAATTGGTATATATCCTTTTTCTGTAAGAATATAAGTTCCTCGAACGAAGCAAGGGAATCCGAAGCACCAGCAGTCCGCTTTTGGAATGTCTCCGGCATACACTCTTCTAATGTCATTTGCATACCATTCTCCATTTCTGTATTCCTCCTTCAATATCTCTTTTTGCCGTTGTTTCAGTGGCATTTTGCTCAGGAACTCTCTCTGCTCTTCTGTCAGCAGATGCATTGATGTGTAGCTTGCGGTTGCGAATTTATCAAACTCGCAAAATCCGACACATTCATGTCCTGCCAACTCCATTCCTCTGCGGAATCCTCCGATTCCTGCGAAAAAATCAATAAATTTCATTTTTACCTCATAATGTTATAAAAGAATCAAGACCCACAAAAGTATCAGTGAGATAATCCACAATGTTCCAAATAATGTTCTAGTCCTTTTGGGTCCTATGTAGTACAGAAGTTGGGCTAAAAGCATAACCACACATAAAACACCCTTAATTATTTGCATAATATTCAACTCCTCTCATTCTTTACGTTTTACAAAGGATTCGCATTCTGTATTCAGCAAGCATCCGTAATCACGACCTATGGTATAGCTCGGTATCTCGTATCCATTCTCGCAAACGCGACAATATCCGCCGCATTTATACTTACTATTTACAGCTTTTTCTGCTTTAAACTGATCCAGTTTATCTTTAAGGTCTGCATTTGCATTTTTAAGCTCTGCATTCTCTCTGATCAGGCTATCGTATTTGCTTCGACTCATTATTTTGAACATTCGTGCCACCTCACCCCATAATATTTAAAACTATGATTGCTATGTTGCACAGCAGTATAACGATAAGTGCTAAAATATTCACGATTTCAGCAGTTTTTCCGTACTTTAGCGGAGATTTGTATGCAGCTCTAACCATTATGATTTGAACTGCAAGAAATACAAATTCGATGCATAAGATAATATGCTTAATGCTCATTTATTGCTCCCTTCTGATACCTTATTATCATTTTCTTGTGCATCCTCGAAGAATGATTTGATATCAAACCACTTATCATTGATTATATTTCCAATAATTTTTAATCTTCTATCTCCAGTTACTGCGGTTCGTATATATCTTCCCTCTAAATCACTCAACTTTGTAACTCCGACTGTATCCATTATTCTAGCAATGGATTCCATTCCCGGACCATAGCCACTAAATTCTTTCGCCCCCAGATAACCGTGTCCGAGACTATATCCGCCAAAAACGCATCCCCAACCTGCACCTTCAACAACGACATCAAACGATATGCAACCGTGATTTTCCATTGTCAGCTCCGCACCTTTGATTTGTGCGTTTCGGATATCGTAGCCTTCTTCAATAAGCTTTTTTTCTGTCCAGATCTTCATGTGTTCTCTCCTTCCAGTTTTTGTCCGCACTCAGGGCAGTACGGATATATTTTTGCTGATGCCGTAAATATCTCTGCCCTCTGGCAGTTCGGGCATACCATTTTTTTATTTCCGCAATCATCTACTTTTGACAATAGTTTCATTGGAATTTCTTTCTTATCTTCAATTCTGAAGCATTTTAGCTTTCTACTGACAATGTTTTGATTAAATTTGACTGTCGATTCTTCGTATTTACATACTCCGTACAAAAATGGGATTCCAGCCCATTTTCCGTATTTATCGCACGTTATTATTCCATATGCATTTTCCTTTGGACACCAGACTGGCTGATCGACCATTTGCCGTAGCTCATTTAATGTAAGTGCCTTCACTTCCTCACCTCCTGCATCACATGAATACTTATTTCAAGGAAGTTAGCTGCTATAGCAGCCAACCCCACAGCACCTCTTACAATTAAATCATGTTTTCATCCTAAGCCATTCAGCTTCTTGATTTTGTTGATACAATCATAATATCCAGCAACATAACCATGGCTGAAATCATCTTTACTTTCATCATGGTTGCAGCCCTCTTCTGGCAGCTTGATTGAATCTACCCAATCCATAGAATAAATCAGGCGTTTGACTTTGTTTCGCGCCTCTGGCATGTCTCTTAACTGTTCATTGATCTTTCTCAGTAAAACTTGTTCGTTAATCATTACTTCTCTCCTCAACCGTTGGAATTGTGTACCCCACTTTCACTTTTTCTGGATTAAATACACAAGCAGGGAGAATTCCATCCATTTCATTCACCTCTTCAGAGTACAAGTAACCAGTTTCACTCACGCTACGAGCACTGTTCAAATATGTAGTAGTTGAGGCGCCCCAAGGCGTGCAAGTCCACATCCATTCATGGATCAATGGAACGTGCTTGCGGTACTTTCTGTATTCATCACAGCTCAGGATAAACACTTTATCAGAAATCTTTCCGTAACCGTCATCGCCATTATCAGCTACTAAATCAATCTCATGAGGAATAAGATTGTCCTCGCCCAGTACTGGAAGTAGTTCATCTCGTAGCTTTTTACGCAAACTTGATTCTGCATAGTTGTTGCAATAGTCCTCATCAAAACGATACCTTTCACCGTTCCAACTGGATGCCATAACTGCTAGAACGCCACCGTCTACGTTATTGTCCAACGCAATCCACTTAAATCCTTTAAAGTAAAAATGACTTCCATCTGGAAGTGTTCTAATATCATTTTCTCTCATTTGACATTTCCTTTCCTGGTTTAGAATCAAACAAATTCCCCACTACTTCGCACTTATTTGACTAGTTTCCTCATAGTTCTCAACACTGATAAGCTCCATAAACTTATCTCTCTGGCGCTCTGAAACCTTATTGCCCTGTTTTTCAGGCTTGACAGCAATTGTAAGGTGTTTCTCAGCAATAGATGATAATTCCTTAGCTAGCGATTTCTTACCTTGCTGTATGCCCTCCAAATAGGTTTTGGGCTGCTTTCTGTCTCCTATAGTTCCACTTGAACGGTTTTCACCTTGTCCACCTAGGCTAACATTCCGAAGCTGATAGCCATTTTCCGCATAAAATCTGATGTAATACTTTTCCTGTTCGTCAAGCTGATCGAGAGGAACATTCATATGCTCAACTTTCCATCCATAAGGATTACTTTCCGAGTACAGTTTGTGTTTTCTCAGGCTCAGGTCTATGTGCTGTTTGTAGCCAACCATATGACTTGCCAGCCTACTAAGTATGTGCATGGCTTGCCCGATATACGCAAACTGGAAACCGTTCTCATCCTTTCTGGTCAAAATGTAGATTCCGCTTTCATCGTTCAGCTGGGGATTGATTTTCAGCAGTCGCTTTTTGTTCTCCTGCTCTATGGCTTTTGCCTTTGCAATGTTGCTGTATTTATTCATCAAGAACCTCTATTTTCTTGATATGGCTCTTACGAAATCTCCAGTTATCGACTCTGTATTTCCCATCAAAATCGCGTTCAAGCTTTCCAACTGACTGTGTACCTTCAAAAAATGTCACCCTTACATTTTTTCCCATTAAACTATTTAGTTTTGCATCGTCATGACTATTTTTCATTGATCTTCTCCTATAAACTTAATCTTTCTGCCACAGCATGGACAGTACTTGATTTTGCTCAACAAATCAGTCCCGATAGATATAGCATCGCTACTGCAATTGGTTTTGATATGAAATACATCTTTCTCTTGTTCCCACTTGCAATATGTTCTTTTCTTTTTCCTTTCAAATCTTTCAATTTCTTTCTTAATTTCTCCAAAGTGAAATTTCCCGCTCGCAATGTCTTCATAGCGTAAATTTTCGAAAAGAGTGTAAAAACTCCCATCCCATATAGGCTTATCTTTCAATTCTTTTTCTAAATCCTCTACGGTATCACCCTGTATAATGTAATCTACTTCTGTTAGGATATCATCAAAGAGGTTTTTTAGATATTTTCGAAAAGATTCCTCATCACGTGGAATGCGGTATACTGCAATTGTATACAGCGGATTTTCAAACTGTTTTTTCTCGTTATTTAACTCATATTCTGTAGGCATGTGAACTGCAACTGATCCTTCACTACGGGCAATTTCATATCCCCAACCAATTCGAAAACGAATGGTGCGAAATGCTTTGTTTGCCATTTCTTCCGAACTGTATTCTTCAACCACATTGCAAATGTGCACTTTATTTCCAATTAGATATAGACAATCGACTTCACTATAGCAATGAATTTCTCTTTTATCTTTTTCAAATACAAAAATCATTTTTCTTCTCTCCTCCTTTCACACTTTTTACATAGCCAAACCGACCATGTGAATAAAAATAGCTTATGCTGGCTTCCTGATCTGCTTTCCCATTATCAATATGGCTTTGGCAGCATTGCTCTGCTCGCTTTCTGGCGCCCTCTTCTCCAAATGCCTGTACATCCCAACCTTCTCCACAAATATTGCAATGTATGTATTTTTTTACTTTTACTTGATGTCCTTCACGGAAATGTTTTTCTATTTCTGCTTTATTTGTGGAGTTCAGCATACAAATCGGGCAATAATAGTAGGTCATGCTTTTAGTTCGTTCAAACTTCATTTTTGCCTTCGTTTTTTCAACTCCATTCCAAGTTCTTCTAAGCAAAAGCAGAATGCTTCACAACTCAACTTTCCTAAAGCAGAAATTGATTTTTGCAGTTCATCTTTAATTCTTTCAAAGCAACTACCTAAATTTGCAAATTCAGTTGTCTCCGAATCTACAAATTTTTTTAATGGCTCTTCAAGCGATACCAGTTGCACAGCTTGCTGATACTGCTTTGGATTCATATCATAAAGCTTCTTGAACCGCTTCTTTCTCTGTCTTTTATTCATTTGACTGTCCCCCACCACTCTCTACAAATTTCCCAAGTTTTGCCATCCATTTTGCATAACCGCCTGATCATTTTACTCGAATTAACAAAAAATATAGCTGCATTCGGAGCATTTTCGCTTTTCATGAAATAATCCCTTGGATTCATGCTGTGAATCTTCTTGAACTGTTTCTTTCTCTGCCGTTTATTCATTGTTTACACCTCCTTCCACTGCTGCTCAAAATCTTCTACTGTGACTCGGAACAAAATGTGCCGTTTTTCGCTAAAAATGGTAACTCTCCCTCCTTCCTCGCGTTTAAACTGCCACTTTTGCTGTGGTAAGCAGCTTATCCAACATTGATCGCCGCCAAATATATACTGGCGCCATGCTTTAGGTCTGCACCATCCTTCTTTATCCATTGGATTCTTCCTCAAAGGCTTCTTCCATGGCTGCCGCAAGCTCATTCGCGTCGTGAAGTGCTACTTCTGCTTCGCCAAACTTCTCTTCTTCCATTTTTTTACTAGCTGTTCTAACAAGAAAATCGTGAAGAATTGTAGCTGCAAGGGCACTATGGATGCGTGCTACAACTGCTTTATCATCTTTTGAACTAAAACTTGATACCATTGACATTTTTATGCCTCCGTTAATCCACCAAATTTTTTTAATAAATCATTCTTATTCATCCTTAACCTCCTTCGGTTCAAATTTTGGAAACGGCATCCAGTAAGCAACATGCATTCTGTCTTTAAGTAGCATTGGTACTGCCGTCCACTCACCGTTAATGGTTTTACCTGTTCCAACTACAAAATTATCTTCATCATGATTATTGACTAGTACCACTAAAACGGTATTTGAATTTTTTTCCCAAAACGAATTGCACCACTTGTCAGTCCCTTTGAACTTTGCAAATATACTGTCGTGTTCTTCTGGCATTGCTTCTTCAGTGGAAATCCATCTGTCTTTCTTGATTTCATCCGCAAGTGCCGATAAAGTCTGTTCACAGCTAGAAGCAATCTTCAAGGCAAGCTTTTCATGTTCACTTTTGGGTGCAAATATATCGCACTCATCTATGTACTTCTGGCAAAGTGCGGCTTCTTCTTTAACTTCTTTTAAATATTTTTTCAATTCCTGCCTCCTTTATTTGGTTTTGTTTTTTACAAATTCCCGATATTTTCTGGTATAGTCGTAGTTTTCACTGAATGTGCCTATAGCTGCTTTAAAAAGCTTAGGCTCGTATTTCTCAATTGCCAAAAGCTCTTCTTCAAAATTCCTTCCAAAAGGACACCCAGAGCAGCCGGTTCTTTTTAGGCCGTACTCTGAATAGCATTTGCTGTGCACAATACCATAATTTTTCTCATATTCCGCCTTGTCTTTATTTGTGTACCCGAAAGCGGTCTATAGTCATCACAACCAGCCTTTGTATTAGTACTAAAGCAAGATGTTATTGACATTTTTATACCTCTGCCATAGTTTTTTCTTTAAAATAATCCTCGTTGCTTACGAATTTATCAATCTTTCCATCCTTGAAAAGTACAAATTCTGCCAGAAAGTGATCGCTGTTTTGAATCATTGAGCATTCAATGCATTCCCCGGTCTCCTCATCGTATTTTTCAAACCAGTTCTCCACTCCATCATCACAGGTAGTATTTTTAAAAACAAAATACGGATACTCTTTTTCATCAATAGACCTAATGTTACTCGCAATTTCCGAAAAACGTTTAATGATATTCTCTGGTTTTGAAGCTTCCAGATATTGGATATTCTGCTCCATAAACTTAATAATTGAATCCGCTATTAAGTCTTTGTCATTGGTAGGAAAAATGCTCTGATTAGAAAGTTCCCAACATACTCTATCTGGTGTATTATCACAATTATTAACCTTTTCATTTGTTTTTGACCATACTTTGGGGCCATAATGCGGTTCAATAATCATTAACTTATATCCATACGGAGTCTCGATGTAGTCTGGGATATATTTATTCGGCAGCATTTCCCATATATTGGGAGAGAAAAGCCATGAATTTGGATATTCAAAAAGCACTGTTCCCGTATAATCACTCCTTATTCCATACATTTTACTTCTGCTCATATCTTCCTCCTACTTAACCAACGCTAATGCTTGTTTTGCAAGCTTGTCAGCATAGTCATTATACTTGTCGCCAGAATGCGCTTTGATCTTCTCAAAGGTGATTTGAACTTTTTGCACAGCCTCTCTTACAAATTTTACATATGACTTTGTTGCTTCTTTGCTTGCACTCCATTTTCCAAGTGGCCAGTTTGCTATTCCATCATAATCATAACGTATAATAAGTCGCTTCTTATTGTTTTTGATGGCATACTCTATCGCAGCTCTAGCGCCCATGATCTCACCTGCAACGTTTCGCATACTGCGAAGGCTAGAATCAGAAAAGCTCTTATTGAAGGTCTTTTCCTCTCCATTTTCCAATATTACCATGCCATAGGAGAAGCACTGGGTAGACTGATCGTAGCTTCCATCGACATAGGCGACCAAATCAGTAATCTCAATGGGCATTCGGTCATAAACTGATGTAATTTGTTCGTTAATCGCTTTCAAATATTTCTCCTCCTTCCGCTTGATTTTCTTCCCTATTCCTCTTCTGAGCTTGATTCTGTCCCCCGGTGAATGCTTTTATCAATTTCTTCATCGGTTCGCACAACAACAAGTGGAATCTCTTTTGAAATGTTCTCTATAAGTTTCTCAAATGCAGCCTTGGCATTTTCTGCGTTCGTATAATCACCAAGCGGTTCTCTTGAGGCTGCAGTAGAATCCAATAGTATTTCAGTTTTTGAAATTCGGCTAATATAAATGTCAACTACATTGTCCCAGTTGTAAAAGACGTTTCTATCCTGTCTTACAATAATCATCTCAAACCTCTCCCTTCTTTTTTAGTTAAACGGTAGTCCTTCATCTTCTACACCGTCTGGGATGTTCATAAATCCGCTTGCAACTGCGCTTGCCGGCTCTGGTCTGGACTGAGACATTGCTGGTCTGTAACCGCCATTGTCTGAACCTGCACTTGCTGACTTGCTCTCTGCAAACTCCTGATCCTCAACAATCACATCTGTCGTATAAACTTTCTGGCCATCCTTATTGGTATAGCTGCCGGTCTGAATGCATCCGGTAACCACTAGCTTTGTTCCCTGATGAAAATATTTCTCAGCAAACTCTGCTGAACGGTCAAATGCTACACACTGAATAAAGTCAGCTGTCTGCTCACCATTGGATGTATTTGCGCGTCCTCTGCGATCTACGGCCAGTGTATATCTTGCAATAGCCATCTGGCGTTCTCCCTGTGAGTAACGAACTTCTGGGTCTCGGGTAAGTCTTCCCATTAAAATTACTTTGTTCATACTAAGCCTCTTTCTTTAAAGTTTTATTCTTTTCTTTCTCGTTCCTAGTTCCCTCTGCCTTGTAAGAGTATACATAAGCTCTTCCTCTGGTCTTATTTCCTGCTTAATCTTCAGTTTAAGCATTGTTCGCATAGCTTTGAGAAAATCTTTTCGCTCTTTTTCTGTCATGCCAAGTTCAAAAGCAAGCGTAGGTACAATTAACTTTTCATTCAGTAAAACTTGCCGATTTTTCTTCACTTTGAAGCCCTTCTTTCTTTTAATACTGAAACACCCCTGCGTCCATTCTTTCGTTATATCTTTTCTCTGCATAGTATCTGAATGTGTAGTATTCAAGACCACATTTCTTTGCGGCTTCGCTGCATCCAATGTCCCCTTGCTCCCATTCCAGATATACGTCTGTAAAGTTTGGCGGAAGAATCACTCCTCTCTGGATTCCCTTCCTCTGCTCTCCAATCTCTTTCAAACGGATATTTGCATACTTACGGAATGTTGTATGCGACATCCCACATTGTCTAGCTGCCTTTTCGTCCGAGAGCAATCCGAGCTTCCATTGTTCAAAGCAATCATCAAACATTGGCGGCAAAGGCTTTGGTGGTACTTTATTACCAGTCTTGACGGTATGCCTATCACCTCTCTTCGCAAGTTCTTCTCTCGCGTACCTTTCAAAAGTTGTAACACAAACACCTATCTTCTTTGCACCTTCTGGTCCGGTTAACTTTCCGTCCCTCCAGGCAATGTAAAGCTCCTCTGGAAGTGTAGTTTTTTTCACAACAAAGTTTGATCTATGACCTGTTTGCTTTTTAGGTACCTTTGCCTTAGCTGTATCTTGCCAGTGTAGCCAATTCTTATACATTGGACGCTGGCTAAACTTTGAACAGTGATACCCTAACTGGATATTATATGCACGATTATCAGCTTCTTCTGCAGCTTCTTCTTTGCTCAGAAATACTGCCCTTCCAAGCGCTAATCTCTCCCAATGATGTATATTGTTCACGTTGTTTCCGATGTCACGTTTTTCGGTTATCGTATCAAAATGTGTGTCTGTCACGGCTATAACAATTGATTCAACAACTTCAAGTCCGTAGTTGTCGAACCCTTCGAATCCCTTTTGCTTTAACTCATAGTTGCTTAATCGGTATTCCTCTACGTGATAGACAGGAGTTCCGATCTTAATCTCATTCATCTTGTACCTCCTTTATCAAATAATTTAGATCATATCCACCTTCTACAAACTCTTTAGTGAGCTTGTGCCTGATACCGTTGCCTAAGTACTGGTATATATCAAGCATGTCATCATCAGAGAAATTTGTCTGCAGATACTGGTTTATACCCTTTCGGGTTCTATTCCAGAATCTTACGTTCCTTATGTGTTGCTGATAAACCATTGTTTTGCAAGCGTCCCTTGACACATATTCGAGCAATTTACATTTAAGATCTTCTTTGCTCTCAATGTCAGCTACGGAAAAACCAGAATGCTGCTTGTTTAACAGCAAGTATCCCTTGCTGCTAATACTACTGCCAGGAAAGCATTCCATAAGCTTCAAAATTTCATTCAAAATCATAATCACTCCAATCTATCTTCTGTCCGCAGTATGGACAGTGTACGCAAACTCCTGCTTCTGATTCATACCGTGTGCCACATGTCGGGCAATACCATTCGTATACATTTTCGTTTGATGCACAGATGACTGGTTCTTCTGCAATTGTTTTATGCATGTCTCTGTTTTCGAGAATATTGTTGACTATTTCACATGCCGTTTGTAGGGGTACTACACGACAATAGGTATGTGGATATGCTACCGCAACCATCAATTCACTATTGCTAATCAAAAGGTTTTTGATTTCATCACTTTTTGCAATAGACATTTATCATTCCTCCCAGTCAATTCGCTGTCCACAATTTGAACAATAGGAATCAGCACATTCATTGATGATGCTTCCACAAACAGGACAGTCACATCCCTCACCTAATCGGATAACTGGCTTTTGTGGAATCTGCTTTTTAAGAGCACGATGTCCCTTCATGAATGCAAATGCGGTTCTCATTGACTTTTCAACAGCCTTGTAATTCTTTTCCTTTAAGGCTTGTTCAATTGCTTTAGTGCAAGCATCAAGGCTCTTTTTTAATATCTTTGCTGCTTCTTTATTGCTCATTTGCTTTTTCCTTTCTTACAGGAACGGACATGTTTCGTAATTAAACAATTGCCAGGTCTTACCTGCTTCTGCAGCGTCCACATTTGCCATTCCTGCGACTTCTTTTATTCTTGTGACCATTTCCTCTGGTACTGCATTATTTGCGCTTAAATGGCAAATAATGACGTTCTGGAGTGCGTTTGTTGTGTTAGCTTCTATGAAGCCTGCGCACGTTTCTAACTCCATATGTCCCTTGATAACATGTAATCTTTTTCCGGTGACATCCTCTGAAATGTACTTCTTTTGGTAATTGCAAGACACCAGGATATGGCTAATATCCTTAAATCGCCACCTTACAAACTCCGTATCAGTAATGTAGAGCATTCGCTCCATCTCTGGATGCTCGATGATGAATCCATAGCACGGACACTCTGTACCGTCTGCATCGGTATGCTTGAAGTGCCCATGCACATCATTCATCGGAACTGATACAATTCTAAAATCACCATATCCACCGATATAGGAGTTATCTTCATAAGGTTTGTAGACTGGGATTCCCATTTCTTCCAGATCGCTTACTGCTTCCGAGTGATCTCTGTGTTTATGTGTGGCAACGCATCCGACAATATCAGATACCTTCCAATCACATCCCTTTTTGATCTTCATGATCGGGATTCCTGCATCAAGAAGAAACATCTTGCCTTTGCTATCCTTTAAAACATAGCAATTACCAGAACTGCCGCTGGCTAAACACGTTAGAATCATCTAAAAAACTCCTCTCTCAAGTTCTATGTCATTCATCCTTCCACGCTTTCAATGTGGTAACGACCATATCCACTTGTTCTTCCACTTCCAATTCCGTTTCCAAAACCTGCAAGACGAATAATATTTAATATCTGTTCCAAGGAATACGCATTCTCTGTATACTGAATGGTGAATGTTGCACTCCATCCGCTAAATCTATTCAGTCGTACAAGTACCGGAGCGCCCTTCTTTGGCGACATAAGCTTTTCATCAATAAAATGCTCTGCAAACTTGATCGGAACCAGATTGCCCTTTGCAATGACATTTACAGCAGCGTTAAATTTTGTTGCGTAAGTGTCAATCTTGTTTTGTACAACAGCCTGTCCAAATGACTTTTTTAAGCCAAATGCCGTAATGCACGGTGCATTGTTGGTCAGTGCTTCTCTCAAGCCTTCTTCTGTGAAGTCTGTAGGCTTTCCGCCATACCAGTGCATGGCAGTGATCACTTCTTCCCATACATTTGTAGCCGCTGTGTCCTTAGCCTTGTTCTTTCTCTCATCGGTAAGCTTTCTGGCACTACAATCATTCATCTTGTTAAGTACCAAATCCCCATCACCTGCAATAGTAATTCTTGCCTGCTTGATGCTTAACGGTTTCAATTCGATAACCTGTGTTTCTTCCTTCTTTGCCATAATTTGTTTTCTCCTTTTTGTTTTGGTCTAAGCTTTCGCTCGAGGTGTGGTACAAGCGTTGCAATGTTTTGTTCTGTGGTGTTCTGTTATGTCTTGTTCTGTACTGTAGCGTTCTGTTATGTATTGCAGCTTATGCCGCGTCTCAAACGAAAACTTCAAGTGTTCTGGTAACACTTGCAGACAACATGAAATGTTTTGTCGTGTATTGTCGTGTTCTGTAATGTCCTGTCTTGTATTGTACTGTGCTAGGCAACTCATGCTGCCTGCAAATGCTACCAGTTTATTTTTGCGGTATCCACTCGGTACATAGCATAAACTATGCATAATTATGTATATTGTTGTATTCTGTGATGTTTTAAACTATCCTGTACTTTGTTATGACATATTGCTTATGCCACATATAGAATGGATACCTTTTGCGTCGTATTATGTACTATTCTGTCTTTTATTATTCTGTCTTGTACCGTTTTGTTTTGTTATATTCTGTTCTGCCCTGACTTATGGGCTAGCATAAAGCAACAAACAATCTGTTTTGTAGTGTAGTGTATTGTTATGTTCTGTCCTGTCCTATCACTTTTTGCTATATAATTGAGGCTTACTTGCTGCCTCGTGCTAGCTCATAAAATTTGCTTAACTCGAATGCTCTGTAGATGATGTAATGTTTTGTTATGTTGTGTCGCGTTATGTTCTGTCCTGTGCTGTTATGTTTTTGATATATGAGCCATTCTTTTCTCAGATGGTGCATACCGTTACACCATCCATAGAACACTCGAATTAAGCATTGAAATTGTTTAGACGGCTATCTTGTCGATTTCTTCAAAGACACTCTCCAACTCAGAAAGCGACTTATACCGATTTTGGAAGCTTCTTAGCTCTGCGTAAGCCCTCTGTAGCAACTTCTGATACTCGTCAGGTTGTGTTGCAAAATGCGTTGTCGGCATATACACATTTCTCTGACTTGTGATCTGGAAGTGCCTGATAGGCGGTTTGTTGTCCTGCTTTGGGACAACTACAAAGAACTGGATAAGCTGTCTTGCCTGCTGCAAGCGATATTTCTCTGCCGCTATGCTATCGTTCCATTCAAAGCACTTATGAAGCTCTGACTGTTCGTCTCTTGCTTTCTCAAGCACTTGTTCTGGCGTTATCTCTGTATCTCTTCCGATTTCATCCAGACACTTTGCGGCATTGGCTTTGAAAATCCCTTCTATTCTCCATTTAATTTCATCCATAGGCTATCTCCCTACTGCATAAATGCTGGAAGTTCCTGCTGACCGTCTGCATCAGCTTTTAACTCTCGATTTCCAGTTGCAGGCTCAACAAATGTTTCTGAATTTGCTTCATTTTTAATTTCGTATGCAACATTTTCCTGCTCAATTTCAATTGGAGAAATGTCCTCGAACTGATCAAGTCTGTCAGATATCTCGGAAATATTACCATCTGTACTCGTATTTGCGATCATTTTGCACAAACGGTTGATTACAGTTTTCTTTGACATCTGATCTTTGAATTTTGTGTGTGTACTGGCAGCATCCTCTTTCAATCCACCCATTCGCTGATTCCATGCTTTCTTCAACTGGTTAATATTCATGATCTCTACTATCTGGCTTCCATCTATCATTGTTCCGACAGCATAAGCACCTTTTATCTTGTCATTATCAATGTTCATGAAGTCCTGTGTGTGTTCATCAATAACTTTCTCACCATTAACAATGTGATACTTAAATGTATCGCCCTCATAGATGATCTCTGCACTGATCTTCTTTAAACCATTACGTCTTGCCAATGTGATATTTCCAAAGTAAGATTTCTGGAATTGGCACTTTCCTCCGTAAGCAATAAAATATCCTTGTTTTTTATTAACATTGAGCGCCAATGTGGCCATTTCCATAAGTGAATTTACAATACTAGCCTGTGAGCAGCTTTCAAGAACCGGACGTTTATCTTTATCAACAGTCTCTTTTAATATCAGATACGCTCCAGTTAATGCATTTGCTACGTTGTAGTCTTTTGGAAATGCCAAGCCAAAGTTCTCTTTCTCTTTTAATTGGCGTACAAGCCCATCAATAAGGCCATTATTTACAATTAAACTGGCCTGCTGATTTCCTGTACTTAATGCTTCTGCTTTAGCCGCTGCCATTATTCCTCGCCCTCCTTAATCTCAATGTGCATCTTGTCAAAAAACTTGCTCAAATCATCAAATGATTTGAATGTGTTATTGCAAAATATAAGGTATGCAGAAATGTCGTTCATTAAATTGCCTGTAATATATTCTATTTTGCCTTGCGTCACTTTAAACTTTAACCCTGTTGGGAAAAGCACGTTATCACCTTTTGCAACCTCAACAGCTCCACTGTAGTATGTCGGCTGCTCTTCCTTTTTCTCTTCTGGTTCCTTTCCCTGCTCGTGCACAGTTTCCAGATCTTCATCTTGTTTTCTTTTTTCCAATTTTTTCAGTAGCTCATCTGACGCTTTACTTAATGCTGACAAAAAACTGATATCGTCAACACTATTTTTATAAACTCCCACGCCCATCTCACCTGTCTTTTCGTCCTCGACAAGAACGGCATTAAAAGCTAATCCGGCCTTAATTGTAAATCTAGTGCTCATATTATCCTCCTTATTTTGTTTTTGCCTTATTGTTGCAGCACTCTGCTTCGCTAATCTCTGGTGCTCTTTTGATCGTCTTGATATTGCTTCTTCCATAGGCTTCTATCCATGAAAGGTCTACTGGCTCATCTACTACTGTGACTTTTGTACCGTTTGGAGTTACTGCTTCGTCTCCCGGCTTTAAATCTTCCTCTGCCGCAAAACAATAGCTTCTTTTACTGCCCTCATATCGGGCTTTTACATAATTACTCATTAGCTTTCTCCTTTTAATAATTTTTTACTGCTTAATTTCTTCTGCGAAGATTGATGGAGAAAAGATACAAACTGGACGAACGCCGTAGTTGCCGTTGCAAATGCTGCTGCGGATGCTTTCGGACGGGCGAACAACGGTAGTCAATGTATAATATCCGCTGTGCGACGTACTCCATGGAGTAAGTAACCACCAGCAACACTCTCCATTTGGAATCAGGCTTCTGTATTTTCTGTACTCGTCAAGAGTAAGCAGCGAAACCTTGTCTTTACATGCTCTGTATTGATTCTGCCCATCAACAGACAGTAAATCCCTCTCAAATTTAATAACATTCTCCTCTCCAATTTCATTTTCTATTTTTTCAAGGAGATCACTATTCAGATGCTGACGTAGTTCACTGATTCTCCAGTCATTTATGTCTGGATCAAATCTCTTCAACTCTGATTTTTCTGCAAGGCACATGCAACCCGAATCGAGAACATCAAGGATTTTCCATTTTAGCCCTGCAAGTTCGAACTGATTGCCTGCTTTAGGCTCAACATCAATTTTTCTTTTTGAATTACTTTCTAAGATGCTTACTCTTTTCTTTAGATCATCGAACTGCTTTTGCAACCCTTCTAATGTTAATTCAGCCATTTACTCTCCTTTCGATACAAAGATGTTAGATTTTAAGATACAAACTGGGCGAATACCGAGGCTGCAGTTGCAACTGTAGCTGCGGATGACGCCGGACGAAAGAACAACAGCCATTGAACGATTGTATTCATGGTTTGGACTAGTCCATGCTGTACAAGTCCACCACCAATCATCCAAATCCTTATTAACAATCAAGTTGTTATACTTTCTGGCTTCGTCAAAAGTGAGCAGGCGAACTTTGCAAGTCAGCTCCCCGTAATTATCCTGACCATCTACTGTCTCAAGGCTAACTCTGTGTTCCACAAGATTCTCTGCTCCGACTTCATTTTCAATAGTTGGCTGAATTTCAGCTTCGATGTATTTTCTAAGTCCAGATATTTTGTAATCTACTGTATCATCTGCAAATTCTCTGCCTTCTGCTATAAAATTCTTCGAGATAACCTTGGTTTTTCTTTCGTGTTGTTCGAGGACAATATAATCATTCTCTCCAATACAAAATGTTTTTCCGGCTTTTAAGCTTTCCAGTTTAACCTTGTTACTCTGCTCTCTTTCTTCAAGCATTTTTACCAATGCCCTTGCAGCTTCAAGTTCTTTGCTCATGTCTGTCTCCTTTCTTATAGTCGTGGTGACTTGATTAAATCACGTACAACTCTATATTTTGAAATGTTTTCTCCATCTTTCTCAACAAAGTAGAACGCTCCATCATTCGGCTCTCTGAAACCGCTGTAATACTTTGTATTTACCATTACCGCATCCTGCTCCTTGCAGCGGCTGCACCATTCGCGGATTTCTGCGCCGAGGTAACTTTCTCCGCTGTTCACTACAACCATTTGCTCTCTCCTTTCTTTTCTTCTCTGGTGGATTGTAGCAATCTATAAACTCGTGTAAGTCATACAAGCTGCATCCTCTAAATTTCAATGTTTCATTTTGTTTCCATAAGTGTTCTACTCTCACACCAAATTCATCTGAAAAGCTCTGTATCAACCCTTTCATGGCTTTCTGCCTAGCTCTTTTAATTTCTGTTGCCGTCCTTCCAGACCTTGGTGCTATTGCATTCACCCTTCTGTAGATATGTCCAATCAGCTCTAACCGCTGCTCCTCTGTTAGCTTCATAAGTTTATTGGAGTTGGCGATAAATCGCCTGAATGATCTTGGCATCATACAATGCATTGTGTTTTACCCCTTTGGGAAGTGACTTTCCCAGCTTTGTTAAAAGTTCTTCACGTGACAAATCGAAAGCTTCCTTGTCAGAAATTCTTAGCACTCTTGCAATATCCTGATTGATGTCGTGGCAACTTGCTGATATGTAATCAGGAAGCTCTAATGCGGAACTTGCCAGAAGATCAACCAGTAAAACGAAATCGTAATGAGATACATCTGACACAAACTGAATATCACTCTCAAAATGCTTAAGCCATTCAAGAAGTGATTCTCGTACCTCATATTTACTACCGATCACAAATACGGTGTTTTCCTTGTCTAGCAACTCTGCAAGCTCTTTGTTCTCACCCTTTACCACTGTATTTGACAATACATTTTCCTTAATCCAAGGTGAGATCTGATAATCTGCAAAATCATTAAATTCTGCGTAAAAGGATTCACCGCTTGCAGATACAATTCCAATACTTATTAGGGTTGTGTCTTTATGCAATCCTGTAAACTCTGCATCAAAGTACAGATTTATCATTTTCTTTCACTCCTTCCTTTTCTTTATATTCCTCTGCCTGCTCCATTCCGATGATGTAGGCAAGCTGTTCTTCCGTTAAACATGGAAGCAACCGTGTTGCTGTTTCAAGCAATTGCTTTTTGCTTTCCCCATGGTAAATAAAAATTGTTAATCACTCTCCTTCTTCATTGTCTTCAATGTTGTTTGGATTGAGCATTATCATTAACAGCTTCTTCCAAGCAAATGATGTGTTTACGGTATATCCATTTGCGGTTTGATACTGCATATGTACCACATGTGGGTACTTCGCTTTAATTACCGCATTGACCGTTACCGGTGTTCCGTCTGGTGTTTTTACATTCAGCACAGCAGTGTCGCCCTGCTTTGCTGTTTCTTTCAGCAGCTCCGTGTCTTTGCTCATTTCTCCGCTCAAATGCGGCAATATTTCTCTTAGATTCATACATTTCCTTTCTGTATGGCTCAGGCATTCTAGCCCAAGCCACGATTTCATAGCCAGAATCTTCAAATCCGCCATCTGGCAAATTCGCCTGGCAAGCTTCTTTCGAAACCCACCATCTAAATCTGTTCTTTGGGTCTGGTCCCCAATAATACTCATGGGTAAGTCTAGTCTCGCCCCATCTGATTGTGCACAGCAGATAGCCTGCGGTCTTATCTGGCATCTTTTTAGTCATCCAGAACATCTTTTATCACCTCTCTTAATTTATATTTGCAACTTTTCTTTTTTGCTTACGATGTTGTTGTGACCGTGTTCTCTATCCAGCCGAGCAAATAGTTGTTCTGGATACTGGAGTAGCTATTTGTCACTTCGCTCAACTTCTTCAAAGTGCGCTTTTTCTGCTCTGTCAGAAAACGGTATGTTGTCTTAGACTTTTCCTTTTTATCTGTCATCACGCCTGCACCTCCTTTCTGCATGTTTCCATTCTTTCAATGTAGCTAATCATGTCAGCAAAGCTTTCTGCTCTGTACAAGATTGCTCTGTTTGTGTCAGCAAGTAGTGTGTATGCACTATCAAACTGGAATATGTAATACTTATGCATTCCCTCGTAGTACATGCAATCTTTAAGTACTACAAACTTGTTGATATCAAGCATTGTTTGTTCCTTTCTTTCTTATGTAACTTCTGCTATCATTTCTGCCTTCATCTTGGCGAACTTGTTGATAAAATGGATTTGCCCTTTACCAGTTACAAGCGTTGTTCTTGTGATTCTGACGCTTCCGTCCGGATTCACAACAGTACGCTCCTTAACTTCAAAGAGTTTCTGTTCCATCGCCTTCTGTGTCGGCATGTTTTTACTACCGCCACATTTAATTAGGTAGTCGTTTTGACGCATCCACTCAAAGAGTCTGTTTTGCCCGATCTCATGGCCATTCTGGCAAATCAGTTTTGCCATGTCTCCAATCAGGATCGAGGTCCTGCTAGACTCCACTGCATCTGCAAAGATTTCCTTTGGCTTCATGCGCTCTGTGTCTGCAATCAGTACCTTGTTATCTGCCTTGAGCCTATCAATCTCGTTATTGGCAATCTTTAAGGCTCGCGCCATCACCTGTTCTGGTGTGTTCCATGCCTTTTCGAGATCAATGAAGTACTGTCGGTACTGCTTGCCCTTGTCGGTACGCTGAATCATGCAGATCTGCTTTGCCATGTCGATGGAGATTTGATAATCGTTGCAAGTTGTTGTTGGATTCTTTGGATTATTGGTATTCCTTTTTTGGAAAACCAATAAATAATCAATATTTTCAAGAAATCCATACTCACACATGCGGTCAAACCATGTAGTAAAGTTACTCTTGATCTCTAGTCCCTCATGTAGCTCTCTTGCTGATACAGTAGGTCGTTCTGACTCGTAGTTAATTCTCAAGAGTTCCATGTTCCGGCTCCTTTCTGTTAAATTTTCAATGTCCGTTTGTTTGTTACACTTACAGTATAGTTTATTAGGAATACTTTGTCAATAGTTTTTTGATTGTTTGACAAACTTTTTTGTTGACTTAACAAACAAAACTTGCTATAATAATAATGGAAGGAGGTGATAAGATGGAAACTACAATAGGTGAGAGAATAGCAATGGTGCGAAAAAGTCGAGACTACACCTTAGAAAAATTTGGAGAAGCCATTGGAATAAAGAAAGGTTCAGTTAGTCTACTAGAGCGTGGTATCAATACTCCAGCTGACAGAACGATTTTCATGATTTGCAACAGATTTGGCGTAAATGAACAATGGCTCCGTACCGGAGAAGGCGATATGCTTAAGAACGTTACACCATCAGAAGAGATTGCATCATTTCTTGGCACGCTTGCAATAGCAGGCGATGAAAATTTCAAAAAGCGTTTAATCCTTTATCTTGCGCAAATGAAGGATTCAGACTGGGAGAAATTGGAACAAGTGCTTGATACTCTTCTTGCAGGAAAAGATATCATCTTTCCGCCAGGCACCAATGACAAACAAAACTAATTAACCAGACAGTGGGTATCCGTAATGCGGATACCCATTTGTTTTGTATACAAGGCGAATTTCTGGTTGCTATTTTGTGAAAACCTGTTTATACTATTTACATAGTGCAACACAAGCGCAAAAAGAAAGGAAGAAAAGGACATGAAAAAGAAATTTGTAGCTGTACTGTGTAGTTGTATGGCATTGCAAGCAGTGCCAGTATTTGCAGAAAGCGAAGTGGAGACAGAAACGGAAACTTCTATTGATTATGAAGCAAAGCGTAACGAATTGCTCAAAAACTACAACGATCTTCTTAAACTATATAATGAATTGTTTGAGGGTGATGAGGAAGAGAGTTCTGAGGCAGAAACTGAGGCAGAACTCCCAGACGGTGATATCCTATTCAAGGATATTCCGTGGGGAACAAATTTTGCAAGTGTGCAGAGCTTAGCACCAGAACTTAATCTTCAAGCATCTATAGATCAGGCACTTCCTGTCTATTCAGTTGATGATATTATCTATGGTGGAATTACTGGTGTTGATTATGATTCGACTGGTTTCATGGCAAGTGCTTTCGCTTCAAATTATCAGCAACCAGCCTTTGGATATACAACATCTTCTGTGTATGCGTATTTTGTTTGCCCTTCGGCAGATGGTGTAATTGATTATAATGTAGCAAATGCTATGCTGTACGGTGTTACATATGAATTTAATACAAATGATGTTAGCCCAATGGCAAATGATTTAAAAGAGCAATTAACAGCTACTTATGGCGAACCTTCACAGGATTATGATGAAGATTCTTTCTCAACTAAAGGCGACTCATTTATATTTAATCTCTATGATGGTCATTTTACTATTTGGGAAACAAAGACCTGCATCTTATCAATCCACTCTTGCGATTATGGTAAGGATGCTGCCGCTCCAAGCACAATCCAGATTAACTATGCATGGAAAGATGCATCTGATATCTTAGAGCAGAATGATAAAATTGTTTCAGCCCAGTAAAACATTAAGAGGACACCCATTACTGGATGCCCTCTTTTTATTTTGTCAAGATATAATAGACAACTTTGAGTGTGCTTAGTCTTTCCTCATTCCTCAAGATCTCTCTGATTTTTTTCTTATAACACCATATCGTTGCTTCTTCAGCATCTTTTTCAATCTCCTTTTCAGTTCTGCTTTCTGCCATTCATTGCCCTCTCTTTCCTCTATTCTCTCGTCATTGCCTGTGCGATCAGCTCACAGCGATATTCCTTTACATCGTCTCTGCTTGTTAACTGATATAAGAAATCAAGCAATTCCATTTCGTTACGTTTTCCTTCCGGAATAAAAGTAGATATATATGTAATCGCTCTTTTTACATATTCATTGCCTTTTAATTCCACGATACTATCTAAAAAACGTCTAACTACATCACACATATAATCACCTCTCCTTTGCAATTGCATCCACAGAAATTTCGTGTGCAACTTTAACTGTTTCTGTTTCATGCTCTCTTTTGATGTAAGTTCTGCTCTGGATTCTTCCAGACAGCCTAATTTTGTCCCCGACCTTTAAATTTGATGCTTTTCGAGCAAGTTGATTCCAAGCAATACAATGCAAATAATCGCTCTTGCCATATGAACGATTTACAGCAACTATAAGCTCACATAACTCCTTTTTTAATGGTGTTGTGCGATATATCGGTTTGCTGCATAAATACCCAGTCAATGTAATTTGGTTTCGATGTTCCCCACTTTCCGCTTTGATTTCACGAACTAAAAAGTACTGCTGTACATGTCTCTTGCCATCAATGGTGTAATAATTCTTGCTTCGCCACTCTCCAATCACTGTCACTTCATCCTGGCGCTTTAAAGCACCGATTCTATCCTTTGCAACAGCGATTGGTATTTCATCCTTTACTCCACTCAGGCGGCTTGTCTCGATGGTGTTTGAACAAAAATCACTCTCCAAGCAGTCTAATGTTGTAAAATTGTCTAGTAATTTGCCATGAATAATGGCAAAATTAACCATTGACTCTGTTGCTTTGCAGTTGTAAACTGTCATCATTAGTAGCCTCCTTTCTTTTTTCTGCTATGGTATAGATAATAGCACTGGTGACTACAATTGTATTGACTTTGTTCACATTTTTTTCAGTCAAAGTTTTTTGGCTATTTTCCAAACTTTTAAGTGCCAGAAAACTTTGACTTTACCTTTTGTTTGATGTAGCCAATAAATTATACTTTTTATTTTTGCCAAAGTACAATTTATTGTAAAAATGACATTTTGAACGAATATGAAGGGTGGTTTTTGACATGAGAAATCGAGTAGCTGATACTGAACGACTTATAAAAGTTATAATTTATATGCGTAAAAATGCAGGATTGTCACAAATGGATTTGGCAAAAGCACTTGGAAAGAGCGTAGGAACAATAAAAAACTGGGAGAACGGTCTTGGTGCGCCAGACTTCCCAGCGTTGCTAGAGTGGTTTGATAGATGTGGTGCCGATGTAGAAAAATGTCTTATGGCTATCTATGATCCGGATAAATATGAACGCATTTATCATCCTAAAAAAGACAACGAGACACTGTCTGCTCTGCAGGAATACCTAAAGCACGAAGATGCTGCGTATCTGAAACGTCTGTATTACAATGTCTTTTGTGATACTGGGTCTGATTGGCACGCACAACTTGATATGCTTACGGCATTAAACAAATTGCCGCTTGCTGACCGTATAACGTCAGCTCAAGCATATCTCGACAATTTTTTAATTCGGCAGGCACGCGGTGAGGTAAAAGATGCTTTTATAGAGCCTGACTTAAAGCATTTAAAAGAATCAATACAGCAAGCAAAGCAATCTGTTTGTGAGAGAAAGGATTCTTACTTAAATTTTAAGCAGTAAAAATAGGGTGCATCATCACTGATACACCCTTTAAGCTTAAATAAAATATGTGATTGAAAATGAAATTGCTCCACTTGCATTATATGAACTTCCACCAGATGCAGTCTGAAGAAGCTTAATTGCTCCGTCTGTTCCAATTGCAATTGCAGTAGTCGGAGAATTATAATATCTAGCTGCTAAGTTAATTTCTTTCGATGGTCTGTAGCCTTGAGTGAGAGTTCCGAGCGTTTGAAATGCTGCTGTAGCTCCTGTAACTCCCATAACGACATTGACTATGTTTCCTATCTTTCTGACACGTGCTCCAATATAGCTTACAGCAGTGATTCCGCTACCTAATGTTATGTTTACCCATCCACTATCTGCCATTAAAGGTAAATCATTTTCATCAAGTATTCTGTACGCAGTGCCTGATGTATTCCAACGATACAAGCTCGAATTTTGAGCATTAAAGCCTACACTTCCGAGTCGCTTTCCGCTACCGTAAAATCTTAACGTACTCATCATACCCGACGTGCAATTCAGACCCAGTACGTTTACGTTGCTGCTTTCGAGTGTACCTCCTGTTAATGGCAAGTAGTCGGTGTTTAGCTTAGATTTTTCTGATGCTGTAATCAGACCGGATTGTGTTGTTGATGCTAATGGGACCTTTAAAGTCATTGATAGCGTTCCCAAACTGATACTTCCGATTTCAACGCCGCTGCTAAATTCTGATTTCAAAGTTGTGTTTCCTTCATGAAGGATTTTAAAAGTATATAAGTCATTTCTAGCGTATATTGGAATATCGTTATACGTGGTTCCGTTAGCATTCAAGTAAATTGATCCACCATCTGATCCTATTGTTACATCATGCTTCGCAGTTATTATTACCGCACCATTTCCGCCTTGTAGTGTTACTCCCGTAGGTGAAAAAATGATGCTGTTATCGTCTGTGCTGTATAATACATCTTTGATTCTTGTTCCAATTATGATGTTGTTTTGATTTGCTTCAATTATAAAGCTTTGAGTGTCAGAATATGGGCTATTAACAGTAAAAGACCGGTTAAAGATCGCATCAAGTCCGGTTATGGTTCCGGTTGTTATGCTGCCAGCATCAAGATTTATCAAGGTTACCTTTTCTGCATCGAGAATGCCTGCTGTTAGTTTATCAGCAGACATATCCTGAATTTTTGCATCGGTAATTTGCGCATCACCGATCATTACACTTGTTATCCAACCCTGCTGAATATTTGCTTTATCAAGTCTGGCAAATAATATATTTGCATCATTTACCGTGATTGAGCTTGCCTGCAAGTTGGTGATCTTTGCATCTACAGCGTTTAATTGATTGAATGTGGCTTTTTTTGCCGTAATTTCTTGAAGGCTAAGAATATCATCTTTAACTCGTTGCAACGCTATTTCGGATGGACTTTTCACCTCTTTTTCTTCGAAGCCATAAGATGACACTTCCGACAGCAAACCACCATCAAATGTAATGGTGTGCTGCATCACTGGAACATCTATAAGATTATTTTTGGCATCAACTATTGTAACGACATCACCTACGTCAAGCCTCGGATCTCCCATAAACGAAAATGACACTGGATAATAGCTCATATCCTTTATTTTTTTAAGGATTTTATTGAGCCATTCCTGTGTCATTACTGGATTGCTTAAATTTGTATTTATATTTGTTCCTGATTCATAATGATTGTTCTCTGTATCACAGCTGATGCCTGAGATTTGGCACATCGTTTCTGACTGTAACAAATCATCAAAATATCTATTGGTCTTAATTAGATATGTGTGTGATTCTTTTAAAAATTCGATTGTATTATAAATGAACGATAGGTTCTGGTCTTTTAAATAGCTGCCTGCTGTATCACCTATTTTTCCTGGATGGTCAGTTGTTAACGCTTCATACCATCTAAATGTTACTTTTCCGTTTCTGTCGCATATAGCAAATGTACCATGAAGTTGTGCGATGTATCCAACCACTTGCTGCATTGTGAAACCATCAAACGGCTCTTTGTATGTTTTCTCTCCCGACTGGTCGTTAACCGTCAATATTTTATCTATCATCAGGCTATCAGATAATTTGCTTGTGTTAAACTCAACACCTGTCTGTTCACTTATATCAGTCAAAAATTCTTTGCTTTCTACTGGATACTTCACAATTTTACTTTTATACGCTTTAGCTAACTTTGACTCCAACCTGTCATATGCTGTAAAAGTAAGCAGATTTCGGTCTTTTTTTTGCTCTTTTATTGTAAAATACCCCATTGGTATCCATTCTATAGTGCTATCAGCTGTTGCTCCAATTTCCAATTTTACTTCCGTACCTTTTACAAATTCTTGTGATTTTGTAAACATAGATACTTCTATTTTGGAAGCTATAGCTCCACCCACATAAAAATAGCTATCAGGAGTTGAGAAATTTGTTTGCACTATCTCTTGGATTCCATCTGATATTCCGTTTAGCCTTGCGTAGAACGTTCTTCCGCTGCCTGATATAACTTTATCTAATGCTTCTGATACCTGATACATGACGGTTTCCTTTCTCTAGCACAGAATGTACCGTGCTAAATATTTACTTTATTTTTAATCTCCGAGGATATATCTTTTTTCTTCTTCTGTAAGAACCTTCATCCCTTTAATCTTTTCTGCTGTAACTTTTCCTTTTCCGTTGTTGTAAAGCCTTTTTAAACTTTCTACCAAACTTCTCATGCCAGTACTCCTTCCTCGATCAGTTGTAAGGTGTATGCATCTATCATTTCTGTTGCATATCTTGTCATTTCTTCGCTTGGCTCTGTATCGCCTTCGTAATCAAGATATTGCTCTGGGGCTTGAATGATCTCCTCTTGTGTCAACTTAAATGTCCTGAATATATTGCCATCATACTCATACATCGTCTCACTGCCGTTTTCTGGACCATCAATCGTAATCTTCTGCTCATCTGTACAAATGACTACATCCATTCCTTTTTCAAGCGGATAGAATGCTGCACTTAACTGCGGCAGTGTAAATCTCATTTTTTCCATAATTGTTTATTCTCCTCTCATGGGTAGATACAATTTCTTTGCATCGTTTTAAATCTTCTAAAACGTGATACTTCTTTTGGAAACGTTTTGTATCAGAATGCTTAATAGCTCCATACCTTCCGATATAGCTTCTTGCCAAAGATAACGGTATGCTTTCTTTTCTACATACTTTAATTCTTACTTTCTTGGCTGTTCTTCTAAAACGTATGAAGTTTGATGAGCGAACAGTCAAGCTCTTCCTTGATATCTTTCTGCCCAAAATATCTATATACTCTGTACTCAAGTCAATAAATTTCGCTGTGTCCTTGATCTCAAGTCCTAAAAACTCATTGACATACTTGCAAAACTCTCTTACCGCTGCTTTCAGATCTTTTTAACTTCTCGCAATAATCAAAATGTCATCCATCTGGAACAGAACATGTGCAACCGCATTTGTTGTTTCAACTGTTCCATTTCTGTGTTTCCTCGCTTTCGTTATCTTTTCGCTCGCATAATGGTATGCATAGCTTAGGTAATAATTTGCAAGATATTGGCTAAGATAAGAACCTATTGATAGTCCGCCCTCAAAAGTATCTATCAAAAAGAATACCAGATGCAATATATTAGGATTGTCAATATCTCTTTTTAATAGACGTTTGAGCTTACGCTTCGAAATTGTCTCATAATAGTGACGCACATCTGACTGCCATGCCCAACGCATGTTTAAATTATCAATCCACTTCTTTATTGCAGCTGCGCCAAATTCGTTGCCTTTATTCTTTAAGGCTCCACACTGATAAAAGCAAAGTTTTTTACGAAATAGCTCATCCATGGCATATACAGCAATATAATCATATAGCTGTTGTTTAATATCTTGTATGCCTATCGTCCTGACTTTTCCGTTGCACTTATCAATCTGTTGTCGATACCTGATCGGCTTGACAACATATGCTTTGTTGATGATTTCTTGTTGTATGCCATCAACAACGGTATTGATCAAGCCGCCCATTAATTGAGGCGCTTTCTCACATATTTGTCGAATGGCTTCTGGCGAAACCTTGGCATATTCCGAAAACATTCGGATTGTATCGCCTCTGGTCATTTTCCCATGAAGACAGTCTCTAACGGCTCTATCAATGAGTTTCCTGTCTGTTATATCTACTCTTTTACAACATCGCTTCAAATCTATTTTTCTTTCGTAATTTTATTCGTTTAAATTCCGAGGGACGTTCGGATTTCTACTAGCCCCAGCCCATGTCTTACACATGGGCTACCAGAATGTCCGTCGACACCCCAGTTCCCTTTCTGATGCCTATTTAAGTGTTGCTTACGCAACAACGGAATTGCATCCGCGAAATGCCACACAAAGTACCAACGTACTATTTTTATTTCGTCAAATCTATAATCGCAAAGCGCGTAGTTCCAGTTCGCGTTAGTCACGTCGTTCCTGAGATTCACGTAGGAAAGCCCGGCGTTCGACCTGTTCCTGAGATTACCGCGCCGCCAGTGTGACAAGTCCTATATTTTTTTATTGCTATTTCTGTTTCTGTTAAGAGGGGCGATCCCCTCTTTTGCTACGCAAAATTCACCCCCGAAAGGTTCGGAATTAAACGCAAAGCGCGTAGCCCCAGAACGCGCCAGCCACGCCGTCCCCGAGAGACACGCAGGAAAGCCCGGCGCCCGACCAGCGCCAGAGATTACCGTTCCGCAATGCTTCTCGCCAACCTGTTCCTGTACTACCAGTATATTGTCTGTCGCCAGTTCCTACAGAATCGCCAGAGCCTTTTGTTTTTAGCCACGTCACACCGCTCTTGAGATCCATATCAATGTCACCTATCCAACAATCCTCTGACGTGGTGAAATCAGCTGTAACCACCTTTTCCCAATCTGATGCAGTTGATGACCACACACTCTTGCCACGGATATAATATTCAGCTGTACTCGCCGTTGTCTTGTTCCATAGCTCATTCATGGAGATATAGTATGCACCCACCATATCTTCAATGCCGCCAAGCTTGAATGCGTGCTTACCGTCATTCTTGACATATCCGTCGACTCCAAGTACATTGTCAGTGGTTCCAGAGTGTAATGGCATACTTGATATATATGTATCCTCTGTAATTGTCATTCCACTCTTATCAACATATACTCTGCTGTTGGAGGTTCCATCAACTGCTACTATCGCTGTGACTCTAACCTTATCAGCAATATTCCTCATGTATGCCTGTCCTCTATCCAGATTATCGGTATGTCCCGTTGCATCTCCGATTGATACTGTACCGCCCACATAAAAGTTGTTAGCCTGCGTTGTAGTTAAGGTTACATAGTTGGCATTCTCATCTGCCTGAGTAACCTTGTACTGTAAGTTATATTCTGTACAGCCCTTGAATACTTTTTGACTGTTTTTGGTTGCGTACTTTGTCCATAGCATACACAGCAAGTATGCTGTTCGCTCTGATCCAGAGCCATGATATCCTGTTCCTTTCTTCTGTAGCTCAGTATTTCCAGACTGGGCTGAAGCAAAGTTATAAATTGCATTTCCAGATGATGAATATAAAATTCCATCAATTTGTCCGGCATAGTATTTTGTCAAAATACCATAGCCGAGTTCTTTATTACACCATGGTGTAACTGTTGTACACTCCAATTCAGGATGCGGCTTCGTTGCAAAATGCACAATGTAATATGTATCAAATTTCTGAATGCCCCAATAAGTTAAAGGAACCATAACTCCAACATCTACTTTTCCAATGTCAGAATATCCGTTACCGCCTTTAATCGCTACTGGGGTCTTATTCTCCTGCTCGTCAATTACAAAATTACAATCAATTGTCTGAAAAGCACTATGATTTGCAAAATCATCCTGCCCCTTTACAGTTTCCGTTGAAGGTACGGCTGTTAATCCAACTGATGCATTCATTTTTTCACCGCTAGGACTGGTGCTTGTGTCATAATAATAAAACTTTGTGGAAAATACCTCATCTGTTGCTGTTTGCTCCCAGAAATTCTTCCAATCAAATTTTGAGACATCAGTTACCATTGTTTTAACTACTTTTAGTAGTTCCAAAATTTCCTGCGATGTTGACTCCATTGCCACATCTACTGCTACCTGTGCCATCTTTTTATCCTCACTTTCCGTCGTCATACGTCACCCTCAGTCCGCCACTTTCATTTATGCTCAGAGTGATCCCTTGACCATTTGCTTTCTTTGCAAGTTCCTTTGTTAAATCCGCTATATTAGTTTCTTGAGTTTTTGATGCAGCCTTTAATTTTTCTACATCTTCCCATTTTGCAAGATATATTATTTTGTCAGCCATACACCTTCCTCCTCTACTTTTATCCTTGCAGCCAAGCACCCTTTGGCTGAGTCGAAGAAAAATTCTATGCCGGTACCATCAGCCTTTGTTTTTAGCACTGTGTCCTGTTCTGTATTCTTCTTTTCAACCTTTGCGAATCTATCCCCAACTGCTTTTGCATCGGCTGGCGTGTCTGCTTGTGACAATGTGGTATCTGTAGCATCTCTAAAGGATTCTTTTACATTTGATCCATCAACCTGCATTACGCCTTCTGTGCTGTCATACACAAGAAAAGTATCTGTGGATTTTACAGCCGTTTTTTTCTTATATTCCGTCCATAATCCCATAATGATCACCTAGCCTTGCTCATCAAATTTAATGGCTGCGCACTGTTTTTCTGTATCATAGTACAAAGTCATTCCTTTTCCTGTTACCTTTTTACCCAATCCATCCCCGACTGCTTTTGCATCTGCAAAGGCATCAGGAACAGTGAGTGTTTTGTCAGTTTCCAACGGATGGTCTTATGATATTTTTCAACAGCCGCATCAATTTGATCTTCCGTTACAGTTGCGTTCTGAACCTTGCGATTTAAAATGCCAATGACGTCTTCTGGTTTCATCTTTTACTCCTTAAATCTTGTTCCATGTTGCTGTTGACTCTTCAAATTTGTAGTAATCGCCAGTATCACTTGCCAGAAAAGAGCTGCCTGTTGCAACATACGTCGGAAGTTTGCCTACATCTTTTACAAGTCCCTCATAACTACGTATATTCCCTTGCACAGATGTGCACACTAATGTACCCATATCTGGCACGTCTTGACCAGGCTCATAAAACTGCCCATCTTTTTTTACTATGTAATCATAAGTCATACTTTTTCAACCTCGCTTCCTTCCAGCATCATGCTAATTGCTTCAAATTCAAGCTCTGATGCTTCTATATTTTCGATCAAGCTAATCGGAATCTTGTAAATGTCTACGTCAACTTCAATTCCATCCAACAATTCACCCAGCTCCGTTTCTAAATTTTGCTCCATTCCCTTTTTAGGCACAATGTCACCATTCTCTTTTTTGTCACAGTACTTTTCAATCAATTCATTTCTTGATTCTTGAAAAGGAATCGCAGCTTTATCCAACATTTCAATATTACGGTTAATTGCGTAAATTGCCTTAATTGGCTTTCTTACGCCATTGTTTTTAAACGATAAAAGTCCATTGATTGTTTTTACCAGTGTTCTATTTGACATCTTCATTTTGACACCTCATTTTTCGATAAAATTTGCGGCAACGCCAACATATCTGGGCAGTATATCGGCGTATGAATACACCGGATATGTTGGCGTTCCAACATAAAATTTGCGCGTTTCTGTTTTCCCAGACTTCGGATTTCGGAAAGTGATTGGAAAAAATGGTGGTTCTATTGCAGCAGCAAAAGCTGCTGCTTCTTCATCATCCAAAGGCGCCAGCGTAAGATTTAACTTAATTTTCTTTGCTTTGATGTCACCTTCCATATCTCCAGACGCAACTCGCCCCGTATTGCGGCTCCAGATGTTGTTATCTGTTATCGTCAGATCTTTGGCTTTCAGCTCCAATCCACTTATGATTACAGTTTTTACTGGACCATCCATTGCATTGTTTCCCTCCTTTACGTTAAAAGTTGCGCCTTGCCTGTCTGCATAACACGTGAATTATTCTCGCTCTTCACCACTTCAAAAATGCGCCTTGCATCGCCTTGAAGTGTGACATTGACGGTTACGTTTCCATTACCACCCATTTGTGACATTGCAGTTTGCATTCCTTCTGCCACTGCACTTTGCATCACGCTTGCAAGCTGTGATTCGTTGAGTACTTCTGTGCGTCCGCCTACATGTCCCACAAGTTCTGGCCCGGCCTCTCCTGCAATAAACATTGAACCTGCATTTACAGTACCGCCTGCATATCGTGGAATGGCGCTAAAGCTTGACATGAAGTCTTTTGTGATGACTCCTCCACTGCTAAATTGTGGTATGCTATGCCACCTTCCACCATAAAAAGCTCCACCTTCTGCTTTTCCTCCGCCACTTATAACACTACTTATAAATGCTGTTATTCCCGATAGTATCAGTGAGATTCCTGGTTGCCTTGTGACTTGGTTTACATATCCTAAGATCCCCGATAAAGACAGACCGCCAGTTTGCGCGATGTAAGAAATCCATGCGCCAATGCCGTTCAATGTCATTCCACCGACCTGCGCAGCGATGTTGGAAATCCATGCGCCAATATTGCTTAATGCTAGACCGCCAGTTTGCGCGATGTAAGAAATCCATGCGCCAATGCCATTCAATGTCATTCCATCGACCTGCGCAGCGATGTTGGAAATCCATGCGCCAATATTGCTTAATGCTAGACCGCCAGTTTGCGCGATGTAAGAAATCCATGCGCCAATGCCATTCAATGTCATTCCATCGACCTGCGCAGCGATGTTGGAAATCCATGCGCCAATATTGCTTAATGCTAGACCGCCAGTTTGCGCGATGTAAGAAATCCATGCGCCAATGCCATTCAATGTCATTCCATCGACCTGCGCAGCGATGTTGGAAATCCATGCGCCAATATTGCTTAATGCTAGACCGCCAGTTTGCGCGATGTAAGAAATCCATGCGCCAATGCC
>CDZY01013755.1_pt1 | contig 83798 bp, 83 predicted proteins | sample 557671 | NCBI WGS metagenome assembly CDZY01 (sample SAMEA3182091, study PRJEB8094) | gut metagenome | biome: human; feature: gut; material: Stool; isolation source: human stools | place: Canada | collected 2013-03-11
GGTAGCTCGTCGGGCTCATAACCCGAAGGTCGGTGGTTCAAGTCCGCCCCCCGCAACCAACTTTATATGCTGATGTAGCTCAGTCGGCAGAGCGTATCCTTGGTAAGGATAAGGTCACCAGTTCAATCCTGGTCATCAGCTCCAAATGGCGGCGTAGCTCAGTTGGCTAGAGCATGCGGTTCATACCCGCAGTGTCCGCGGTTCAAATCCGTGCGCCGCCACCAATTAGCCATTAAACCTCATTAATAAAATGAGGTTTTTTATTTTATTTGCCGAAAGCAGCAGGATTTTACTGTGAAAGGGCGAATATTATAAGATAGGTCTAGTGTACCTGCTATTTTTAAGTTGATGTATTGATTGGAGGAATTTCAAAAATGGCAAAAGCTAAATATGAAAGAACTAAACCGCATCTGAATATCGGCACCATCGGTCACGTTGACCATGGCAAGACTACTCTGACTGCTGCTATCACCAAAGTACTGGCTGAAAAAGGCGGCGCTGAATTCATGGACTACTCCATGATCGATAAAGCTCCGGAAGAACGTGAACGTGGTATTACCATCAACACCTCTCACGTTGAATATGAAACCGCAACCCGTCACTATGCACACGTTGACTGCCCGGGCCATGCTGACTATGTAAAGAACATGATCACCGGCGCTGCTCAGATGGACGGCGCAATCCTGGTAGTATCCGCTGCTGACGGCCCGATGCCTCAGACTCGTGAGCACATCCTGCTGGCTCGCCAAGTAGGCGTACCTGCAATGGTTGTATTCCTGAACAAAGTAGATATGGTTGACGACGAAGAGCTGCTGGAACTGGTAGAAATGGAAGTTCGCGAACTGCTGAGCTCCTATGACTTCCCCGGCGATGACATCCCTGTTGTTGCAGGCTCTGCTCTGAAAGCTCTGGAAGGCGACCCGAAATACGAAGCAAAAATCATGGAACTGATGGACGCAGTTGACAGCTACATTCCGCTGCCGGAACGTGCAACCGATAAACCGTTCCTGATGCCTGTCGAGGACGTATTCACCATCACCGGTCGTGGTACCGTTGCTACCGGCCGTGTAGAGCGTGGTACTGTTAAAGTTGGCGACACCGTAGAAATCGTTGGTATGAAAGACGAGAAAAAATCTACCGTTGTAACCGGCGTAGAAATGTTCCGCAAACTGTTGGACGAAGCAGTAGCTGGCGATAACATCGGTTGCCTGCTGCGTGGTGTTGACCGTAAAGAAATCGAGCGTGGCCAAGTACTGTCCAAACCGGGCAGCATTCATCCGCACACCAAATTCAAAGGTGAAGTTTATGTACTGACCAAAGAAGAAGGCGGCCGTCACACTCCGTTCTTCAACGGCTACCGTCCGCAATTCTATTTCCGTACTACCGACGTAACTGGCGTAACCGAACTGCCGGAAGGTGTAGAAATGGTAATGCCTGGCGATAACGTAACCATGGAAGTAGAACTGATCACCCCGATCGCTATCGAAAAAGGTCTGCGTTTTGCTATCCGTGAAGGCGGCCGTACCGTTGGCGCCGGCGTTGTTTCCGAAGTAGAAGAGAAATAATTTTTCCGGCATAGTAATACAAAATACAAGACCGGTCAGCTTATGGCCGGTCTTGATTTTTAAGACTGATTGCCAAAGAAACGCTTTAGAGTAACTAAGCACTGTTTGGACAGAAAAAAATTGCGTCAGACGGATATTTATAGTTGACATAAAGTGTTAACTGTGTTACTCTATATTAGCGACAATTTGTGATTGGTTTTATTATTATGTACGTAAGCGAGGTGTAACTAAATGCGTAACCTGATTACTTTGGCTTGCACTGAGTGCAAACAGAGAAATTACCAAACCAACAAAAACAAAAAGAACGATCCTGATCGTATCGAGCTCAATAAATATTGCAAGTTCTGCAAAAAACACACTCTGCACAAAGAGACCAAATAATATTGGCTTGTGCGTAACCGGGTAGTAATAGCAAGGATGTGACAAGATGGCCGTTCCGGAAACTACAGACACTGAGAATAAGGGATTCAGCATTACAACCTTTCTTAGTGAAACTAAAGTAGAATTAAAAAAGGTTACCTGGCCTACCAAACAAGAGCTTATTGCTAACACTATAGTGGTAATTATTGCAGTTGTTTTGTGCGCAGCTCTAATCTGGATTATTGATTCCATCTTTAGTATGTTATTCCGCATGATTTTGCAATAATGAGCTGTAAGGCTTAAGTAAGGAGGGAAGGGGAAGCGTTGCTTTCCGTTTATTCATGGAAGAAGAAAAGCAAGGAAAACATTGGTATGTAATCCATACCTATTCTGGCTACGAAAATAAAGTGCGCGCAAACCTGGAACGAAAAGTTCATTCCTTGGGTATGGAAAATGAAATTTTCCGTATTGAAATACCTACGGAAAAAGAGGTTGAAATCACTTCGGATGGCAAGAAAAAAGTTGTTGAGCATAAAGTTTTCCCAGGCTATGTACTGGTGGAAATGATTGTAAATGAACGCAACTGGTATGCTGTCCGCAATACTGCAGGTGTAACTGGTTTCGTCGGTTCTGATTCTACCCATCCGACTCCGCTTACAGCTGAAGAAGTAAGGCAGATTATGCCTTCGATGGGTATGGATGTTGAAGCAACTGAAAAACCCGCAAAAATTGATTTTCAGTTACATCAGAGAGTCCGCATCAAGACTGCGCCCTTCATGGATTTTGAAGGCACAATCAGTGAAATCAACGAAGAAAAGGGTAAACTGAAGGTACTCGTTGATATCATGGGACGCGAAACTCCTGTTGAAATTGACTTTACACAAGTTGAAGAAATTGAGTAAGGAGGTGTAATTAAATGCCGAAAAAAGTCGTTAAAATGGTAAAATTACAGGTACCGGCTGCTAAAGCTACTCCGGCTCCTCCGGTAGGTCCTGCACTTGGCCAGGCTGGTGTTAACATCATGGCCTTCGTTAAGGAATTTAACGCACGTACCGAGAAACAAGTTGGCCTCATCATTCCTGTTGAGATCACTGTATTCGAAGATCGTTCCTTTACTTTCGTAACCAAAACCCCTCCGGCTGCAGTTCTGCTGAAAAAAGCTGCTGGTCTGGAAAAGGCTTCTGGTGAACCTAACAAAAAGAAAGTTGCTAAACTGGGTCGTGACAAAGTTCGCGAAATCGCAGAAAGCAAAATGCAAGACCTCAATGCTGCAAACGTTGAAGCTGCTATGAGAATGGTAGAAGGCACTGCACGTAGCATGGGTATTGTAATCGAAGACTAATTTTAAGTAGTCTTCTCATTTAGTGGGAGGCAAAAGCCGCTTGTACCACATAGGAGGATTTTATAACAATGGGCAAAAAGTATGCTGACGCTTTGAAATTAATCGAAGCTGACAAATTCTACTCTCCGAAAGAAGCAGTAGCTCTGGTTAAGAAAACCGCTGCTACCAAATTCGACAGCACTGTTGAAGTTGCTTTCCGTCTGGGCGTTAACCCTAAATACCCTGATCAGCAAGTTCGTGGTGCACTGGTTCTGCCGAACGGCACTGGTAAATCCAAGACTGTTATGGTTTTTGCTAAAGGCCCCAAAGTTGCAGAAGCAGAAGCTGCCGGCGCAGATTTCGTTGGCGGTGAAGAATATGTTGATAAAATCAAGAACGGCTGGATGGCATTTGACGTGTGCATCGCAACCCCTGATATGATGGGTCTTGTTGGTCGTCTTGGTAAAATCCTTGGCCCTCGTGGTTTAATGCCTAACCCGAAGGTTGGTACCGTTACCATGGACGTAACCCGTGCCGTTAAGGAATCCAAAGCTGGTAAAATCGAGTATCGTACCGATAAATCCGGCAACGTACAAGCTCCTATCGGTAAAGCATCCTTTACTGAAGAGCAACTGTTACAAAACTACATGACTTTGGCTGATACCCTGGTTAAGGTTAAACCGGCTGGTGCTAAAGGTCAGTACATGAGAACTATTACCATGTCCTGCACCATGGGCCCTGGCGTTAAAGTTGATGTCCTGAAAGCTAACAGCGACAAATAATTGTAGTTTTACTTAATTTTACTAAATCAGAAGATAATCGGGCCATAGACAGCAGGTGCCACGTGCGTAAGTTTTAACTACGCCTGCCGAGGCTGGAGCGTGAAGATATATTAGACCTTCCGACCTCCGGCTACGGCCGAGAGGTCTTTTTGATTTAATAAAAACATCAAAAAAAGGAGGTGCAATCTAAATGGCAGTTATTAGACCTGAAAAAGTAGCTAAAGTTGCTGAAATTCAAGAGTTGCTTTCTAACTCCAAATGCACTATTTTAGTTGACTTCTGCGGTTTAACTGTTGCTCAGGATACCGAGCTGCGTCGCAAAATGCGTGAAGCTGGCGTTCACTACAATGTAGTTAAGAACACTCTGCTGCGTATTGCTGCAGAACAAGCTGGTATTGAAGGTCTGGAACCTTCTCTGGAGAAAAACACCGCTATCGCTGTTTCCCCGGAAGATCCTGTTGCAGTTGCAAAAATCGTTTGCGAATTCGCAAAAGAAAACAAAGAACTGAAAGTTAAAGTTGGCGTTCTTGATGGCAAAGTTATCGGTGCTGACGAAATCAAAGCACTGGCTTCTCTGCCGCCGAAAGAAGTTCTTATTGCCAAGATGCTGGGCAGCATGAATGCTCCTATCAGCGGTTTTGTCAATGTACTTCAAGGTACTATCCGCAATGTCGTATACGCTCTGGAAGCTGTACGCAAACAAAAAGAGTCCGCTTAATTTGCGGCATGCTGCATAAGGCAGCTTAAAAAATAAAAACTTACTTATTATTGGAGGTAACTATAATGAATAAAGATCAAATCATCGAAGCTATTGAATCCATGACCGTACTCGAGCTGTCCGAACTGGTTAAAGCTCTGGAAGAAAAATTCGGCGTATCCGCAGCTGCTCCGGTAGCTGTTGCTGCTGCTCCGGCTGCTGGCGGCGAAGCTGCTGCAGCTGAAAAAACTGAATTCGACGTAATCCTGACTTCCGCTGGCGCTTCCAAAATCGGCGTAATCAAAGCTGTTCGCGAAGCTACTGGCTTGGGCCTGAAAGAAGCTAAAGAGCTGGTTGACGGCGCTCCGAAAGCTATCAAAGAAAAAATCTCCAAAGCTGACGCTGACGCTCTGAAAGAGAAACTGGAAGCTGCTGGCGCAACTGTAGAAGTTAAATAATCTCGCTGCTACGCTAGTAGCACAATAGATTGTTGATTCGTCTGCAATCCAACTCCCGATACACTTAGGTGTGTCGGGAGTTTTTTGATTTTTGTATTGAAATTATGTTCGCAAGATGTTATAATAAGTTTGTGAATAACAACATGTGTTTGGACTAGTGGTAATATTCTAAGGTATACTATTAAATTAGGTACAGTAAAGGTTACCGTTGAAATTACATTGAAATGGGAAATATCATGGGTTACTATCACATAAACGACACTGGAAAAGGCGTTATCATCAAGGATTTTGACAAGATCAGCAAGGATTATAAAATGCCTCCTATTGATTACATCAAAGAATATTTTGAAAGCAAAAGAGGAATTGGCAAAAAGAATCTTGAATGGCTTGCTAGTATGGATGTCTATCATCAGTTAGCATATCTTGCCCTGAATGATTACCGGCTTTCTTATATTGTAAGCAATCTGAATGAAAAGACTCCGGAAGCTTTTTGTAAAAAATATGATGAAAGCTATAGCGATGATTTTTCTTCTGATGCAGCAAATATTTTTGAGTGTTTGTTTTGTTATAGGTTTGGGTATCCTTTCGGCTACTTTAAGGGGATTTCGGATTATGATGGAACTATTATGTTTTTCTGTAATGCGCAATATCCTCCTAAAACTTATAATAAGAAATTTGGAGAACTGACTGAAGCTATTTTCATCAAAGAACTCAGAGAGTTTTTCTATGAGCTTTTTAAAGACGATTATTATAAAACAGTTGAACTTGAATTATGTGAAGAATACATTAAGGAGTAAAGGCAGTCATTTTATAATTTAATGTTGTGAAATAAAAACAGCGATAAAACCGGCATAAAGATATAAGTTTCAACCTTGCTTGATATTCTAACATAAAAAATGACATTATAACATTTTTGTGTTATAATAATAAAAAATATGTTAGAAAGGAGAGAGCGAGATGGAGAAATTCTTGAAAGATATTTTTGGAATATATGCAGTGTGCAAAAAATTTAGCGATTTTGCTAGCTTAAGCCGTTTGCTTGTTGAGGCTTACGATTACGTTTTGGTAGAAATAAATGAAGTGAAATTTCTGGCTATAGCTCCTGTATATGAGCAGCCTACGATTCCTACACTGGTTAATCATATGAAAAAAATAAGCAGTGAGAAAAATTTACCTGTCGTTTATCATCCGAGAAGCTTAACATATTCTAAAATGAAAGGCTTGCTTAAACAGAAAGTACCTTTTATTGTGGATGGCAAGCAAGCCTATCTACCGTTTTTGGGAACGTTTTTGCAAGCAATCGGCGACGAAAGAAATAAAAATGTAAGGTTCTCCCTGCCCGCGCAGCTTTTGGCAATGATGTATCTTTATTCTCGCGAGCCTTTCCTCTATATAAAAAAAGCTGTTGAGTTTTTGCCGTATTCTGCTATGAGTATAACGCGAGCAATGCGTGAGCTTGAAGCCAGCGAATTGTTTTACGTAGAGAAGGACAAACAGAGTAATGTTTTGCGCAGTCAGTTAGCGAAGCAGGAACTGTTTGAGGAATTGAAAGCAAGATTTAATTCACCGATATGGAAGTGTGGATATATAGATAATGGATGTGTCGTGAAGGCAATGGTGCTGGCCGGGGAAGATGCGTTAGCTGAAAAAAGTATGCTTGCCAATACTTTGCCTACTAAGTATGCTACGTATAAAAAGAATGTTGATTTAAGTGTCTTGCATAGCGAATTACTTGATAACAAAAAGCAAAGTGAATTGCAATTATGGTCATATAATCCGTTACTGTTTTCGCAGCTGGATATACCTGATCCGATATCTTTAGTTCTGTCGCTAATGGATATTCATGATGAACGCGTCGAGCAGGCGCTGGATGGAATTATGGAAGAAGTTTGGGAGAGACAGCATGGTACCTGGATTAAAAAGTTTTAAAGAAAGCTTTAGTGACTTTATGGATCAATATGTTATCATAGGCGGTGCTGCTTGTGATATCTATATGGAAAGTGAAGACAGTTTTTTTAGGGCTACTAAGGATTTGGATATTGTGCTGATTGTAGAAGCGCTTACACCGGAGTTCGTCAGCAAATTTTGGCAGTATGTACAGACGGCTGGATATCAGCATATTGACAAGAGCAAGCAGAAGCCAGAGTTTTACAGATTCAGTAAGCCTATAAACAAAGAATATCCTGCTATGATAGAATTGTTTAGCAGACCGCCGTATAATGTGGAGTTAAGCTTTGCTGCTAATGTTGTTCCTATTCATGTTGATGATTCGTCAATCAGCTTATCAGCTATTTTGCTGAATGATGAGTACTATGAGTTCATGAAGTCTGGCAGGATTAGTATTGATGGTATAAGCATTTTGGATTATCAATATATCATTCCGTTTAAGGCAAAAGCTTGGCTAGATTTATCTGAGAGAAAAATTTCTGGCGAGAGTATAGACAGCAAGAATATTAAGAAGCATAAGAATGATATTTTTCGTTTGTCTGCTCTGCTTCTAGAAGGTAAGTCCTTGAGTTTACCTGATAAGATTGCTGAGGATATGCTGGAGTTTATTACAAAGGTAGCTGATGAGCCTGTCGATATGAAGAGCTTAGGACTCAGAGGCATGAAAGTCGAGAGCATGTTGGAGCTTATATGTAAATACTATATGTTGCGTTAGAAAAACCGCTGGTACTGCCGTGATACTATCAGATTGTTGATTCGTCTGCAATCCGACTCCCGATGCACTTAGGTGTGTCGGGAGTTTTTTGATTTTCTGCATCAAAGAATATATAATATTTGAAACGGAACCAGGAGGCGAGTAGAGGATGCAAGTTAATTATCAAGGCAATCGCGACGCAAAAGTAGTCTTGCTGCAAATAATAGGAGAACACGAGTTGCCGTTTATCGAAGAGGAGCTTTCACATATAAAAGATATAACGCAGAGTACAGCTTTTTTGTTTATTACAGTGCAGGTTGATAGCTGGAATGACGACCTTTCGCCATGGATGGCAGAGCCGATTTTTGGAGATGCTGCATTTGCCGGCAATGCGGAAAAACTTCTAACACGTATAAAAAATGAAGTAATTGTTCCGTTATTAAGTGAGCATCAAGATATAAAGATTTTTGCGGGCGGCTATTCTTTAGCCGGATTATTTGTATTGTGGGCAGCCTATCAAACAAATTTATTCGAAGGTATAGCAGCAGTATCTCCGTCTGTGTGGTTTCCTAAATTTGTTGATTTTGTACATAACAACAAAATATTAACCAATAGAGTCTATTTAAGTCTTGGCGATAAGGAAGCAAAGACACGTAACAAAATTCTGGCACAGGTGGCAAATGATATTCGTGATGTGTATACATCATTTGAAGATTATAGGTTGAGCAGTATTCTTGTTTGGAATCAGGGAAATCATTTTAAGGAACCTGCTTTGCGTATGGCAAAAGGATTTGCTTGGTTGATGAACAATGAAAAGATTCACTCATAAGAACACCCATAGATTGTTGATTCGTCTGCAATCCGATTCCCGATGTACTTAGGTGTGTCGGGAGTTTTTTGATTTTGTGAATGAAGCATAGTCATAGTGCAATTCAGCTGCTTCTTATGCTATAATATAAAAAATGACCTACTATATTGCTGTGTAAAAATGATAGAGATTTTTTATAAAGGAGTTTCATATGCTTACAGATGAAAAACGTAAAAAGCTTTTGGCCGGTGCGCTGGCGGTAGTTATGCTGACAGGTGTTGCAGGCTGTGGCAACGATAAAGACAGTGAGTGGAAGAATGATAACTCTGCTCAGAATAATCAAGATGAAAAGAAGGATGAAGATAACGGCGGCGGCTTTTTTCATGGCTTCTTTCCCTGGTACTTCATCGGCCGTACCTTTGGTGTAGGCCCGATGGCAGGTGTGCGAACTGCGCCTGCAGCTAACCAGAAGCAGAATGCTGCACCTGCAGGCTCGTCTACTAATCCTAAACCAAACGCTAACACCGCCAATGGCTCTACTGTGCAACAGGGAACTGCAGGAAGCACGCAAAGTTCCAAGCTCGGCAGTACGGGCACTACAGGTAAAAGCGGTATCGGCAGTGGCATGAGCCGCTCCAGCGGCAGCGCAATTTCCTGAGGTGATGAAGATGTATAAATATCGTAAGCCTGATACCTGGCTTGATAAAATTGATTTGAATATTATGCCGTATGTGGATGCGCCGGAGTGGGAAAACCGTTATCCTACTATCAGCGCGCTGCTGATGAGCAATGCCAATAAGCGTGAGCTGCAGCGCATCAGTGCCGGCCTTACAGCGGCACTGTCACGCCTGGCAGAGGCTTTGCGTACCAATAATAATGGCGCAATGCCCTTTAATCTGTTTAATATGACGGATAAGCTCACACCGTATATCCTTGCGGATAACTCGGATCATGTGAGCTATATCAGCCGTCTTGACTTTGTAAAGAATACTGACGGCTGCTATAAGCTGGTAGAGATTAACTCGGATACTCCTTGCGCCTTGCCGGAAACATTTTATGCCAACAAGGTAGCGGAAGCATATTTTGCTGAGGAGTACGGCCTGCATTTGCAGCCGCGTTCGGATGGTGAGGAGCTGGCAGAGCCCTTTTTAAAGCTGTTGGAACAGCCTAAATATGCAGATAAGGATGTAGTACGCATTGCTTTTGCTGCTGATAAAAGCTACAGCGAGGACTGGGCTAATGCCAAATTTTTATTTGAGCGCGTGCAAAAGGTGCTGCGTGAACACATTTTGAGCAAGCAGCCATTCGTTTGTCGTCTTGTCGGCCTGGATGAGCTGATTGTACATGATGACGGGGTTTACATTCCCAATGAAATCTTCAAAAGTAAGGAAGATAAGCTTGATATACTGTATCGTCTGCATCCGCTGGAGCTTTTGATGGATGATGAAAGCGAGGATGGCTATCCTGTTGGCTTAAAGCTTATGGAGTTAGCTAATTTCGGTGCTGTTGATTTGGTTAATCCGGTAAAATCCATTGTACTGCAGAATAAAGCACTGTTGGCACTGGCATGGTATTTATATCAGCATCGTCTGTTCTGGACACCGCAAGAGGAAGAATTGTTGGCTGCGCATTTAACGCCGACTTATTTGGACAGCAAGCAGTTGGCTGGACAGCGTTATATTAAGAAGCCTATCTTTGGGCGTGAGGGTGCAGGCATTGCTATTGTAGAGCCTGATGGTGCAACGAGCTACGAGGCAGAGGAATGCGATGACTGCGATTTGATTTACCAGCAGTTTGTTCCTTCAGCAGATGTACAGCAGGAAACAGATAACGGTGAGGCAACCGGCAAGTACACTTATTCCTGCTTTGTAATCAACGGTAAAGCGTCGGAAACCTTTGTGCGTTTGCAGCCGGGAGAAATTACCGGCGTGGAAGCATATTTTGTACCTGTTCTCGATGAAATATAAGAATTTGAGGAATATCCGAAATGAATATCCAAGTATATCAATCTTTTTTGACTGTTGTACAGTGCCGCAGCTTTACGCAGGCTGCGAAATATCTTAATTTTACCCAGCCTACAATCAGCAATCATATCAACACTTTGGAAGAAGAATATGGCGTTATTCTTTTCACCAGAGATGGCAAAAACGTTTATCTGACGCAGGCAGGTAAAAACTTTGTGCCGATAGCACAGCAGCTGATGGCTGATTATCAGAAAAGCCAGGAGGTAATGCGCCAGTTTCAAAAGAAGAATTACAGTCTGAAAATAGGTGTTTCTACCCAAGGCATAAACTTTTATCTTTTGCCTGTGCTGCTGAAGCTCAAAAAGGAATTTCCCGAGCTGGATATAGAGGTTAACCGCTGTATGACGGTCGAATCGACAATAAATGATGCTTTTGTACAAAAGCTGTATGATTTTGCCTTTGTGCATATTGATGTGCAGCCGCTTTATACCAAGCGTGTACAGCTTTGGAATCAGCCGATGGTTTTTGTAGCCTCCAAAGAACTGTATGAACAGATGGGAGAAAACAATAATATTTATGATTATCCCTTTATTGCTTATCCTGCAAGCGAGGTATACTATAAGCATCTGAAATCGAAGGTTGATTTTACGCGCCTGCAAAGTATATTGACCTTCAGTGATTCGGAATCCGTGCTGATGGCAGTTGAGCAGAATCTCGGTATAGCCTTGACACCGCGGGTAAAAGTAATGAAGGAACTGGAGCAGGGGACATTAGTCGAATTCCCGGTCAAGTATTCGGGAAATATGCCTATTTCGGTTCTTTATGATTATGAATTTAACTTTACCTTGCCGACCAAGCGCTTTTTGGAGCTTTTAAAAGAGTCGCAGGAAAAGATAAAGGGTTAATTTACTTTCTGTTCTTTATATAAGAATAATTTATCAAAACGCTATAATAGGAAAAATAATCTTATTAATTTTTTAATTTAGGACTTCTTCAGCATGTTTGAAGAAGTCCTAAATTTTTAGTATAAAAAAGCGCATGGTTAAGCAAATGTCCACGAATTATAGTACAAATTTTGTATACAAAATACAGAACGGCGAATAAATTGCTTATGTATACAAGAAAAATTCCAATAAGTATAGATAAAGAAAACTGTTGAGATAATTAAGCTATAATGATAAAATTTTTATAGATAGCGTTGCTTGCGCAAAATTAAGCCGGCTAGATTACCGGCAGAAATGAGGGTATTATGTCAAAGGATATGCAAAAAACTGAAGAAAAAACAAATAGGCGTATGCCAACCTTTACGGAATCCGTTATTCCTATTATTGCCATGATGGTTATTCTGACTGTCGGCAAAGGTTATTTGGGTTACGCAACCGAGCCGCTGCTGCTGTTGGTAGCTGCTATTGCCGGCCTGATTGCTTACCGCGTTGGTGTTACCTGGGATGAAATGATGGACGAAATCTGCCAGAAGATTGCCAAGGGCATGCCGGCAATCCTGATTCTGACCTGCGTTGGTGCGCTGGTTGGTACCTGGATGGCTTCCGGTACTATCCCGATGATGATTTATTATGGCGTACAGATTGTAAACCCGACCTTTATGCTGGTAACAGCTTTCCTGATTACCGCAGTAGTATCTATCGTAACCGGTACCTCCTGGGGCTCCGTTGCTACCATGGGTGTTGCGCTGATGGGTATCGCCAGCACTTTGGGTGTAAACCTGGCAGCTACCGCCGGTGCTGTAATCGCCGGTTCCTATTTTGGTGATAAAATCTCCCCGCTGTCCGATACCACTAACCTGGCACCGGTTGCAGCTGGTTCTACTCTTTATGAACACATTGCTCACATGTTCTGGACTACTGTTCCGGCAACTATTATTTCCTTGGTTGTTTATGCTTTCGTTGGCTTAAAGGGCAATATCGGCGGCGATGTTTCTTCCGAAGCAGTAAGCACTATGTTGACTCAGCTGGATGGCATGTACAACTTTAACATTCTGCTGATTCTGCCTGTACTGTTGATTCTGGCAGGCTCTATCTTTAAGAAACCGACTCTGCCGGTTATGATGGCTTCTACTGTTCTGGCTGGCGCTGAAGCTTTGATTTTCCAAAACATAAACCTGAAAAACCTGCTTTTGGCTACCGTAAAAGGCTTTAAAATTTCTATGCTGACCACTCCCGGCTTTGACCCGGCTACTGCTGCTCCTCAGATTATCAAGCTGTTGAACCGCGGCGGTATGGCTGAAATCATGGGCACCACTCTGCTGGTATTCTGCGCATTCTGCTTTGCCGGTATTATGAGCAAGGCCGGTTGCCTGGAAGTAGTTCTGCAAAAAATCCTGACCTTTGCTAAGAGCACCGGTGATCTGATTGCTTCCACCGTTGCTTCCTGTATTACCATGGGCCTGTGTACCGGTAACTCCTACCTGTCCATTCTGATTCCCGGTGAAATGTTCCGTGATGCTTATAAAGCTAGAGGCCTTGCTGCTAAGAACCTGTCCCGTACCTTGGAGGATGCAGGTACTGTATTTGTACCGTTGGTTCCCTGGTCTGCAGCAGGTGCTTATATGACCGCCTGCACCGGCATTGAAACTCTGGATTATGCACCGTGGGCAATTCTCTGCTACACCGGTTTCATTATCGCTCTGTTCTACGGCTACACCGGTATCGGTATTGCTAAGCTGGAAGACGAAAAGAAATAAGCCGGTTGCGCAAGCAAGTCGGCAGTACTGAGCAACTGCTTAGTACACAATGAAAGGAAAAGTGACACATTTTGATTAAGTTAATTAGAAACGCTGACGTTTATGCACCTGCGCATCTTGGTAAAAAAGATGTGCTGGTTATTGCAGATAAGGTAGTGCGTATTGCTGATAAAATCGAAGGCTACGAAGGTATGCCTGAGGTTGAGGTATTTGATTTCAGCGGCAAAAAACTGCTGCCAGGTTACATTGATATGCATATGCACATCACCGGCGGCGGCGGTGAGCAGGGCCCTGCTTCCCGCGTACCTGAAGCAATGCTGAGCCAGATTACCAGCTGCGGTATTACTACTGTTCTGGGCCTGCTGGGTACAGACGGTGTAACCAGAAGCGTAGAAAACCTCGTGGCTAAGGCACGCGCACTGACGGAAGAAGGCATTACTGCCTACTGCCTGACCGGTGCTTACGGAATTCCTTCGCCGACCATTACCGGTTCTATCGAAAAGGATATCATGATGGTTCCACCGATTATCGGCACCAAGATTGCAGTTAGCGATCATCGCAGCTCTAATCCGCAGGGACCGGAGCTGATTGAGGTTGCTACCGCAACCCGTCGAGGTGGCCTGTTGGCCAACGTTGCCGGCTTGGTAACCATGCATATGGGTTCCGGTGTTGGTAAGCTGGACCCGCTGTTCTACGCACTGGATCATTCCGATGTTCCTGCAAAGAACTTCCTGCCTACTCATATGCTGCGTACTCGCGAGCTGATGGAAGAAGGCGCTAAACTCGTTCGTCGCGGCGGCTATTTCGACATGACTGCCGGCAGCACTGATGAAGATATGGAAATCGGCGCTGAGCAGATTATGGAAATCCTGAGCTGGGAGGGCATGAGCACCGATCATTTGACGATGAGCAGTGATGCTTTCGGTTCTCAGCCTAAGTTCAATGAAAACGGTGACTGCATCGGTTTGACCTACTGCTCTCCTAAATATCTGCATCTGACTATCAAGAGTCTGGTGCGTCGCGGCCTGCCGTTGGAGGAGGCTATCAAGCTGCTGACCTCTACACCTGCCGAGCTGCTTGGCAAAACCGGTGTTAAAGGCTGCGTTGCAGTCGGCGCGGATGCTGACCTGCTGGTTCTGGACGAAAACCTGGATATCGACGCATTGTTTGCTAAAGGCCAGGTTGCATTGCTGGATAAAGAGATTGTACTTAAAGGCCGCTTTGAATAAGCTGCGGCTATGTAAATACAGATACACTGAGCATGGTGTGTCTGTATTTTTTTGACAAAAATCTTGACAAGTTGCGCAATTTATGATAACATATCATACTACATCATTATTATTTTTGCAGGTGTAAATTTTGACAACAAATACTGCCGGGTCAGTGGTTGAACGGCGTATCTTGCTTATAATGAAAGATGAGGCAGATCATCGAAGACAACTGACAAGGTCCTTGTGGTAAGAACCTTGTTGTTTTTTTTGTCACGCATGATTCGCCGAGTTTAGTGTGCTGATAATACAAGAAGGGGTGAGGAATTACATGTTTAAACCGGTTCCAGTAGGTGATAGGACTCGGTATAGTTATGCAAGAATCAATGAAATTTTGGCAATGCCTCATTTGATTGATATCCAGAGAAAATCCTACGAATGGTTCGTTCAAAAGGGCCTCATGGAGATTCTGCATGACATTTCTCCTATTAAAGACTTTGCAGGTAATCTGGAGCTTTCCTTTGAAAGCTTTGAATTAGGAACTCCTAAATACAGCGTTGAAGAGTGCAAGGAGAGAGATGAATCCTATTCTGCACCGATGAACGTTAAAGCACGCCTGATTTTCAAAGACAAGGAAAAAGGCGAAATTAAGGAATCCTCTGTATTTATGGGCGACTTCCCGCTGATGACCGATACCGGTACCTTTGTTATCAACGGTGCTGAACGTGTTATCGTCAGCCAGCTGGTGCGTTCTCCCGGCGTTTACTATAGTGTAACTATGGATCCCAGCGGTAAGAAGATTTACGGTACTACTGTAATTCCTAACCGTGGCGCTTGGATTGAATATGAAACTGACATTAATGATATTATTTCTGCTCGTGTAGACCGTACCCGTAAGGTTCCGGCAACCGTGCTGCTGCGTGCTCTGGGCTTGTCCTCTAATGATGAGATCCTGGCTTGCTTCGGCAATCATCCTGCACTGCTGGCAACTCTGGAAAAGGATACTACCACTAACAGAGATGAAGCTATGCTGGAGCTTTACAAGAAGCTGCGTCCGGGCGAGCCTGTTATTCTGGAAAACGCCGTACAGCTGATTGAAAACACCTTCTTCGACAGCAAGCGTTATGACCTGGCTAATGTTGGCCGTTATAAACTTAACAAAAAGCTTGGCTGGCGCAACCGCCTGAGTGGTACCGTACTGGCTGAGGCTATTGCTGATGAAGAAACCGGCGAAATCATCCTGCCGGCAGGCACTAAGATGACCGATGAAAATCTTGATAAGATTGCAGAAAGCGGCATTTATAACGAACGCGGTCTGCGTGCTGTCAAGATTCAGAACCATGAAGAAGAAATGCTTCTGATGTTCACCACCGGTATCGATGAAAAAATGCATACCGTTACCAATGAGGATGTATTTGCTTCCTTTAACTATTTGCTGAACCTGATGGATGGCCATGGCACCGGCGATGATATTGACCATTTGGGCAACCGTCGTGTACGCTGCGTTGGTGAATTGCTGCAAAACCAGTTCCGTATCGGTCTTTCCCGTATGGAGCGTGTAGTAAAAGAACGTATGACCATTCAGGACAACGAGGTTATTACCCCGCAGGCTCTGATTAACATCCGTCCTGTTGTTGCTGCTATTAAGGAATTCTTCGGCAGCAGCCAGTTGTCCCAGTTCATGGACCAGAACAACCCTCTGGCAGAGCTGACTCATAAACGTCGTCTGTCTGCCCTCGGCCCCGGCGGTCTGTCCCGTGAGCGCGCAGGCTATGAAGTCCGCGACGTACACAACTCCCACTATGGCCGTATGTGTCCTATCGAGACGCCTGAAGGTCCTAACATCGGTTTGATCGGTTCTTTGTCCACCTATGCTGTTATCAATGAATACGGCTTTATGGAAACTCCGTACCGTGTTGTTGATAAAGAAAATAAACGTGTAACTGAAGAAGTCAGATACATGACTGCGGACGAAGAAGATAAATATATCGTAGCACAGGCCAACGAACCGTTGGACGATGACGGCTACTTCCTGGGCGAGCGTGTTACCGCCCGTGCTAAGGATGATGTCCTCTCCATTACTCCGGATAAGGTTGACCTGATGGACGTTTCTCCTAAACAGGTAGTATCTATCGCAACCGCGCTGATTCCGTTCTTGGAGAACGATGACGCTAACCGTGCTCTGATGGGTGCGAACATGCAGCGTCAGGCTGTACCTCTGCTGTGCACTCAGGCTCCGATTATCGGTACCGGTATGGAATACAAGGTTGCTTCCGACTCCGGTGTCTGCGTTCTGGCTAAACGTGCCGGCGAAGTTATCCGCGTAGTAGGCAACGAAATCCGTGTACGTGCAGAAAACGGTGAAGTGGATGTATATCCGCTGCTGAAATTCAAACGTTCCAACCAAGGTACCTGCGTTAACCAGCGTCCTATCGTCTTTAAAGGCGATAAGGTTACCGAAAAGCAGATTCTGGCTGACGGCCCTGCTACCGATCACGGCGAGCTGGCTTTAGGTCACAACGTAATTGTTGCTTATATGCCTTGGGAAGGCTATAACTACGAGGATGCTGTTCTGCTGAACGAGGATCTGGTAAAGGCTGATATTTTTACATCTATCCATATTGAAGAATATGATTGTGATGCCCGCGATACCAAGCTTGGTAAAGAAGAAATTACCCGCGAAATTCCTAACGTATCCGACGAAGCTCTGAAGGATCTGGATGAGCGTGGTATTATCCGTATCGGTGCCGAAGTACGCCCTGGCGATATTCTGGTAGGTAAGGTTACTCCGAAAGGCGAAACTGAGCTGACTGCAGAAGAACGTCTGCTGCGTGCAATCTTTGGTGAAAAGGCACGTGAAGTACGTGACAGCTCCCTGCGTGTACCGCACGGCGAAGCAGGTAAGATTGTCAGCGTTAAGGTATTCAGCCGTGAAAACGGCGATGATCTGCCGCCGGGAGTAAACGAACAGGTTCGTGTACATATTGCCCAGAAACGTAAGATTTCCGAAGGCGATAAGATGGCAGGCCGTCACGGTAACAAGGGTGTCGTTTCCCGTATTATGGCACGTGAGGACATGCCTTTCCTGCCGACCGGTGAACCGGTACATATCGTACTGAATCCGTTGGGCGTACCTTCCCGTATGAACATCGGACAGGTACTGGAGAACCATCTGGGCTGGGCAGCACGTGCGCTGGGTATGGAAATTGATACTACCAACCTGGCAGCTAAGCTGAATGCCGTTGAAAAAACCGGCGCAGCAGAAGGTACTCCGGAATTTGAAGCAGCCTTCAAGGAAGAGCTGGCTAATTCCGAAACCGCTAAGAAATTAGAGCATTACGGCTACGATTATGAAAAATATGGTATGCCGGAAACTGTTGAAATTGATAAATTCGGTGGCAAGAGCGTAAAAGCAGTACAGATTTCCGTACCTGTATTCGACGGTGCGCATGAGCAGGATATTGCTGATGCACTGGAGCTTGCAGGCATTGATAAAACTGCAAAGACCACTCTGTATGACGGTCGTACCGGTGAACCCTTCGATAACCCTGTTACCGTTGGTCTGACCTATTACCTCAAGCTTCACCATTTGGTTGATGATAAGATCCATGCCCGCAGCACCGGCCCGTACTCCTTAGTTACCCAGCAGCCGTTGGGTGGTAAAGCACAGTTCGGCGGCCAGAGATTTGGTGAGATGGAAGTTTGGGCGTTGGAAGCATACGGCGCTGCTTACACCCTGCAGGAAATCCTGACTGTTAAGTCCGATGACGTTGTTGGCCGTGTTAAGACCTACGAAGCAATCGTTAAGGGCGAAAATGTACCTGATCCTGGTATTCCTGAATCCTTCAAGGTACTGGTTAAGGAATTGCAGTCCATCGGTCTGGATATCAAGGTTCTCAACGAGGACGAGGAAGAGGTTTCCTTGCGCGACGATGAGGATGACGATATTGCAACCACCGCTCGCGAGGTTGATTTAGACATCAACGGCCAGGTTGTTGAAAATGCACCTGAAAAGCCTGTTGATGATTATGCTGATAATGACGCTACCGAGGATGATAGTGATTCTGGGGACATCATTGCCGATATGGGTAATTTCACTATTACCGATAATCCCGATGGTGACTTAGATGATCCGACTAATATGTAAGAGAAGGGAGCGAATGATTCTTGATCGACGTAAATAATTTTGTGTCTATGCGTATCGGTTTGGCTTCTCCGGACCAGATTAGAGCCTGGTCCTACGGCGAGGTAAAAAAACCCGAAACCATCAATTACAGAACCCTAAAGCCGGAACGGGATGGCCTGTTCTGCGAAAGAATCTTTGGCCCTACTAAGGATTGGGAATGTCATTGCGGCAAATATAAACGCATCCGTTATAAGGGTATTATCTGCGACAAGTGCGGCGTTGAAGTTACCCGCAGCAAGGTTCGTCGTGACCGTATGGGTCACATCGAACTGGCTGCGCCGGTTTCCCATATCTGGTACTTTAAGGGTATCCCTAGCCGTATGGGCTTGATTCTGGATATTTCTCCGCGTAGCCTGGAAAAGGTTTTGTATTTTGCAAGCTTCATCGTACTTGACCCGGGTGAAGGCACTGACTTGGTTAAAGGCCAGCTGCTGACCGAGCCTGAGTACATGGAAAAACGTGATAAATATCCTGAAGCAGGCATCCGTGTAGGTATGGGTGCACAGGCTATTAAAGAGCTGTTGGAAGCTATTGATCTGGAAGCTTTGACAGAGCAGCTGCGTCATGAAATGAAGGAGCTGAGCGGTCAGCGCCGTGTGCGCGCTATTCGCCGTCTGGAAGTAGCCGAAGCATTCCTGAAATCCGGCAACCGTCCTGAATGGATGATTATGGATGTAGTTCCGGTAATTCCGCCTGAACTGCGTCCTATGGTACAGCTGGATGGCGGTCGTTTCGCAACCTCCGACCTGAACGATCTGTATCGCCGTGTTATTAACCGTAACAACCGTCTGAAACGTCTGCTGGAGCTGCATGCGCCTGATATCATTGTCCGCAATGAAAAACGTATGCTGCAGGAAGCAGTAGACGCTTTGATTGATAACGGCCGTCGCGGCCGTCCGGTTACCGGCCCCGGCAACCGTCCTCTGAAATCCTTGTCCGACATGCTCAAGGGTAAACAAGGCCGTTTCCGTCAGAACCTGTTAGGTAAACGTGTTGACTATTCCGGCCGTTCCGTAATCGTTGTAGGTCCTGAGCTGAAAATGCATCAGTGCGGCCTGCCGAAGGAAATGGCTCTGGAGCTGTTCAAACCCTTCGTTATGAAGCGTTTGGTAAACAGCGGTGAAGCAACTAATATTAAGAGTGCTAAGCGCATGGTAGAGCGTGCTACCAACGCTGTATGGGACGTTCTGGAAGAGGTAATCAAAGAACATCCTGTACTGCTGAACCGTGCACCGACTCTGCACAGACTGGGCATTCAGGCTTTCGAGCCTATCCTGTCCGAAGGCCGTGCTATTAAGCTGCATCCTCTGGTATGTACCGCTTATAACGCCGACTTTGACGGTGACCAGATGGCTGTCCATCTGCCGCTTTCCGTTGAGGCTCAGGCTGAAGCACGTATGCTGATGATGTCCGTAAACAACATCCTGGCACCGAAAGACGGCAAGCCTGTTGCTGTTCCTACACAGGATATGGTTTTGGGCTCCTACTATCTGACTATTGAAAAGACCAGCAAGGATGACCCGAACGTTAAGGGTGAAGGAACTCGCTACAGCAGCGTGGACGAAGCTCAGCTGGCTTACTTCCACCATGCGGTAGATCTGCAGGTACCTATCGAGGTTTATATTCCCAACAGCGAAATCTATGATGAAGAAAAGGGTGCAGCTGTCGGTGAAACCGGTATGTCCCTGGTAGTTACAACTGTAGGTAACACTATTTTCAATGGCGAGCTGCCTCTGGAAATGCGTTACTATCACAAAGAAAAAGATCAGGTTGTTGAGAAGCACCTGGATGCTGACGGCAATGTTGTGGAAACAACCGTTGAAGTTGAACGTTGGCATCTCGGCAAGCTGATTGACAAGAAAGAATTGGGCAGACTCGTTGCTAAGGCTCACAAGCTGTATGGCAACCTGCGTACTGCCGAGATTCTGGATATTGTTAAGAAAATGGGTTACGATAATGCTTGTAAATCCGGTATTTCTATCGCAACCTCCGATATTCAGATTCCTGCTGAAAAAGAAGTTATTCTGGAAGCAACAGAGCATGAGGTTGATAAGGTTGAGCGCCTCTTCCGCCGTGGTTTGATGAGCGATGACGAACGTTATCGTAAGGTAATTGACCTGTGGAACGAAGCAACCGATAAGGTTACCGATAAGCTGATGAAATCCACCATGAACAAGTTCAATCCTGTTTCCATGATGGCTGACTCCGGTGCCCGCGGTAACAAACAGCAGATTCGTCAGCTGGCCGGTATGCGTGGTTTGATGGCCGATCCTTCCGGTCGTATCATTGACCGTCCTATCAAATCTAACTTCCGTGAAGGCCTGACCATTTTGGAATACTTCATTTCTTCTCATGGTGCTCGTAAAGGCTTGGCCGATACCGCACTGCGTACCGCTGACTCCGGGTATCTGACTCGTCGTCTGGTTGACGTTGCACAGGACGTAATTGTCCGTGAGGATGATTGCGATATCGTTGGTATGAACCTGGTTAAGGAACGTAGCCGTCTGAGCAAGGCTGTTCTTGGTGCAAGCCAGAACAAAATCCGCGAAAAGGTTATGGGCCGTACCCTGGCTTCCGGCGTACTTGATGAAGAAGGCAACCTGATTGCTGAAGCAGATACAAACATCACCGAAGAGCTTTTTGCTAAGCTCAACGATGCAGGTGTTGAAGAAATCAATCTTTATTCCGACGAAGATATGAACGGTGAGGATATCGAAAATGTCCGCATCAACATCAGCGATACCTTTGCTCATAATGTGCTGAAGGAAGCAATGATGCATAACTTCAACGGCAAAGAAGTAGCAGCAGATATTGTTAACGGTGCAGGCGAGGTGCTGGCACATACCGGCGAAACTATGACCGAAGACATTATCAACGCTGTTCTGGCTGATGGTACCGTTAAGGAGCTGCGTATCCGCAATAACGAAATTGCCGGCATTGAGGTTGAGGCAATTACCGAAGGCAAAAAAGAGAAAACCATCATTGAAACCCTGCATGACCGTATCATTGGCCGTAACCTGGCTGAGGATATTCTGGATGAAAATGGTGAAATTCTTTATCATATCAATGAATATGTTACCGAGCCTATGGCAGAACGTATCTGCCAGCTGCGTGAAAAGGTTAAAATCCGCAGCGTACTTACCTGTAAGGCTAAGTTCGGCGTTTGCCGCAAATGCTATGGCCGCAACCTGGCAACCGGCAAGAACGTTGATGTTGGTGAGGCAGTCGGCACTATTGCCGCACAGTCCATCGGCGAACCTGGTACTCAGCTGACCATGCGTACGTTCCATACCGGCGGCGTTGCAGGTGCAGACGATATTACCCAAGGTCTGCCTCGTGTCGAGGAGCTGTTCGAAGCACGTAAACCGAAACATCCCGGCATTCTGTCCGAGGTTGCAGGTCACGTACACATTACCCAGGAAGGCAACAGCCGCAAGGTAACCGTAATGGCACTGGATGGCGAAAACCAGGAATACCAGATTCCTTATGGCGCTAAGCTGTCTGTTGTTGAGGGTGAGGAAATCGCTAAGGGCGACCGTCTGACCGAAGGTTCTCTTAACCCGCATGACGTACTGCGTATCAGCGGCGTGAAGGCTACCCAGAACTATCTGGTATCTCAGGTAGTAGGCGTTTATAAGTCTCAGGGCGTAGATATCAACAGTAAGCACATCGAGGTTATGGTTCGTCAGATGATGCGTAAAATCCGCATCGAGGAATCCGGTGACACTACAATGCTGCCGGGTGAAGACGTTGATGTGGCAGAATTTGAAGAGCAGAATACCGAGATGCTGGAAGCAGGCAAGACTCCTGCAGAAGGCCGTGCTATCCTGCTGGGTATCACCAAAGCTTCTTTGGCTACCGACTCCTTCCTGTCCGCTGCTTCCTTCCAGGAAACCACCCGCGTACTCACCGATGCCGCTATCAAGGGCAAGGTTGACCCGCTGCTGGGCCTGAAAGAAAACGTTATCATCGGTAAGCTTATTCCGGCAGGTACCGGTATGAGCCGTTATCGTGATATCAAAGTTAAATACAATGTTCCGATGCCCGAAGTTGCAACTGCTGAAACCGCAGCAGAGGAAACTCCCGATAAGGAATAACGTATAAGCAAGCGCGCCTCAAAGCCTCAAGCTCTGAGGCGCTTTGCTCTCTAAGGAGAACTATTTTATGCTGATAAAAAAATTCCCTGTTCCCTGCCGCGTTGATTATGTTCCTTCTCCCTATGAGCCGGATGAGGACGGCGTGCAGGATGTCGGCTATTATAACGGCAAGCTGAGTGACGGCCGTGCCTATCGCCTGGAATGCTGGCGTATGGACGATATGCTGATGCTGACAGTAATGTTTTCCGACCGCTGCCTTGAAGGCTACAGACGTGAGGATATGGCGTTTTTGCTGGAGCTGGAAGATATCGTATGCTTTACCGGCACTAACCGTAAGCTGCAGGCTACACGCACGGAGGATGACCGCGGACAGACTGTATGGGCCATTAATATTATGCTGGCCAATAAAAAAGGCACCTATGCGGAAATTGTGCCGTCATTGAACAGATATATCATGTAAGACAATCGCTGCTGCAGGCAAAGCCTCGGCAGCGATTTTTCAGTTAAAATTAATTTTACATGCCTATACTGCATTGTGATACAATATCTGTAACGGAGGCGGAAGCAATGAAAATTTTATTAGCTGACGATGATATAAATTTAGGCAAGCTTTTAAGCATGCTGCTGAAAAAGCAAAATATAACTGTGAACTGGGTGCAGGATGGCGAGGCTGCCTACGATGCTGTGTATGCCGACGGCTATGATGTGCTGGTATTGGACTGGATGATGCCGCTTTTAAGCGGCCTTGACCTGTGCAAGCGCCTGCGTGAAGAAGATTATCAGGGGAAAATATTGCTGCTGACGGCAAAGGATACATTGGCGGATAAGGTAGAGGGATTAAACAGCGGTGCGGACGACTATCTGGTAAAGCCTTTTGAGCTAGAGGAGCTGGTGGCACGTCTGAACGCTCTGTGCCGCCGTCAGGGACAGTACAGCGCGGAAAAGCTGTGTTACGGTGCTTATACTTTGGAAAGCTCTACCTATTGCCTGGCATACGGTGAACGCCGTGTAGAGCTGCGTCCGCGTGAATTTAAGCTGCTGGAGCTGCTTTTGCGTAACCGTGGGCAGGTTATGCCGCGTGCGGTGCTGCAGGACCGCATCTGGGGCATTGACAGCGATGTGACGGAGAACAATCTTGATGTGCATATCCGTCTGCTGCGTAAAAAAATTATGGAGCTGAACGGAGAAGAACTGATTAAAACGATGCGGGGCGTGGGCTATTATGTGGAATAAGCCTTTTGAAAAGCTGCGCCGGCGTATGACCTGCTTATATGCGGCAATCTTCGGTGCTTTGATTTTAGTTATTGTAGCTGCTGCCTATACCTTTATCTGGTGGGAAATATTGGCGCACGAAAAGGAAAATCTTGTAGCGCAAATTTACCATGAGGGCGAAGAATGGGTAGAATCGGAGGAGGCTCCCTGCTCCGAAGCAGCTATCCGCAGCGGGAAGATGCTTGCATACTTTGTGAATGCAGATGGCTCGAAGGTAATTTTAAACCAGCTTGGAACAGGTGAGGCAGGTCAGGAGCTGATGAGTCATAAAGATGATTGGCCGAAGAAGCTGAATACATCGCGTCTTTTGCGGATGCAGAGTGCAAATGGCGTACGCTATCGCTACCTTGCCGCAGTTGCTCCTGTTATTGACGGTGATAAGCAGGTTGGCAGGCTGTATATGTTCAAAAATATGGAGTTTTATTATCATGCGGCCTATAAAACACTGTTTTTGCTTTTGTGTATGGCATTGATACTCTATTTTGCTGCCTGTTATTTCGGTTATTGGCTGGCAGAACGCAATATCCGTCCTATAAGCAACATGTATGCCAAGCAGCAGCAGTTCACAGCGGATGCTTCGCATGAAATGCGCACGCCGCTTGCCGTTATGAAGCTGGCTGTGCAGGGACTGCAGGAGGATGAGGACAGCAGGCTGAGCGATTTTGCCAAAGAGTCGGTAAACATGCTGCAAAGCGAGTCGGAAAGACTTAGCCGTCTTACGGAAAATCTTATAACGCTGGCGCGCAGCGATGAGAATATTCTTCCCGTTTATACGGCGCAGGTGGATATAACGGCGCTGTGTAAAAAGGTTGCATCGCAGATGTCGCTTTTGGCAGCAGAAAAAAAGCTGCAGCTGAAGCAGGAAATCCAGGATAACTTGGTAATGCAGGGGGATGAAATGGCTTTATCGCGCTTGCTGATTATTCTGCTGGATAATGCTATGAAGTATTCATCGGAGCAGACGCAAATTACTCTGCGTGCAGCCAAGGTGAAAACGCATCTGGTGCTGGAGGTACGTGATGAAGGCTGTGGCATCAGTGACGATGATAAGCAGAAGATTTTTGACCGCTTCTTCCGCGTGGACAAGGCGCGCAGCCGTAGTCAGGGAGGCCTTGGCTTAGGCTTGTCGCTGGCGTTGGCTATTGTGCGGCAGCATGGCGGCAGCATCAAGGTTCTCGACAACAAGCCGCGGGGAACTATCATGTATGTGAAGCTGCCGACGACTGTAAAGTAATCCTTAAGCTTTCTTACAAGCTGAAATTAAGATGAATACCCCTTTCAGTAATCATTAAGTGAAGGTGTTTATACTGTGCTTAATGAAAGGCGGAGTGTAGAAGCTCTGCTGCTGAAGGGGGATTTTTTATGCCACGAAAATATTGGCTGCTGCTTTTTGCAGCTGCCGCAGCATTGCTTTTTGCGGGTAATGGCAGTCTGCTGATTACAGACAGCGTAGAATCTAATTATGCCTTGACGGCGAAGGAAATGGTGCTGAGCGGCGATTGGCTGTCACCGCAGATTTACGGTCATTACTGGTATGATAAGCCGATTTTCTTTTATTGGCTGACGGCGCTGGCTTATAAAATGTTTGGCTTTACGGAATTTGCTTCACGCTTCTTCCCGGCGTTGTTCGGTTTAGGCAGCGTGGCATTATTGGCGTGGGGCGGCAGCAAGCTGGAAAATGTGCGCAGCGGTTTCATCAGTGCATTGGTACTGCTGAGCAGTGTAGAATTTTTTCTGATCAGCAAGTCGGTGATTACAGATGCTGTATTGTTCTTTTTCTTCAGTGCGACATTGCTGTTTTTCTATCTTGGCTATCGTGACGGCAGGGCGCGCTATTGGTACATTATGTATGCTGCAGCAGGCTTTGCGGTTTTGACTAAGGGTCCGATTGGCGTGCTACTGCCGGGATTGATTATTACGTTATTCCTGTTGTGGCAGCGTGATTGGCACGTACTGAAGCGCATGCATCTTGTAAGCGGCACATTGCTTTGTGCGGCGGTTGCTGTGCCTTGGTATGCTGTAATGTACAGTCTGCACGGCAGTGATTTCCTCAATACCTTCTTCGGCACACACAACTTCCTGCGCGCAACGGTATCGGAACATCCGCGTGACGATGTATTTTATTATTATACGCTGGTAAATCTGCTGGCGCTGTTTCCGTGGAGCGGACTTGTTCCATGGGCTGCTTATAAATGGTGGCGGCAGGGACAGCGCAGCCTGGAAGAACAGCAAAAATTTTTACTGCTGTGGGCACTTGTTGTTTTCGTTTTCTTTCAATGTATGGCAACGAAATACATCACCTATACCTATCCGCTGCTTTTTCCGGTCAGCCTTTTGCTGGGAAGCATGCTGGCAAAATATACGGACTGTGTGGATGGCGGTTATATGATATTTGTCGGCGGAGGCTTTGGTTTGCTGCTTGTGGGAGCCTGGTTTGCGGTAAGCAATAAGCTAATAGCTTCGGAACTGCTGTTTTTGCTACCGTTGGCGCTGATTGTCGGCGTGATGCTGGATTATATATTGCGCTTAATGACAGAAGAGCGTGCTTACGGTATTGCGGTGCTGTCGATAGTTTTTTATATCGCATTGATTTTCAGCATTGCTGTGCCGTTTAGTGAACAGCGCAGTGCCAAGGATTTGGGGGAGATGCTGACAGCACAGGATGTACATGAGGTAGGCTTATACGGAAAATATCCCACTTCTGCAGTTTTTTACAGCAGTAGTAAAATTGTTAAGCTGATGCACGAGCGTGAGGTTGCTGGCTATGTGCCCAAGGATTTTTCCTGGACGAGCAAGAATGTTATGCCTTATGCAACGCTGGAGCAGAATCCGTATCGTGTTGTTGTAGTTACGCCTAAAAGCTATGATAAATTTATCCGTCAGCAGAATGATAAATGGCAGGTTATTGATGCCGACAAAAGTTGGATTATGCTGAAGGCAAAAAAAGGCTAAGCTGATATATTACTATGTAACAGATAAGTGCTTGCAATGTATTGTTGCAGGCACTTTTTATAATCCGCAGATATTCTGCAAAATAAAGAATAATTAAGTTTAAGATATTATGCTATAATAAGAAAATGATAATTGAACAGGAGGCGTAATTATGCACAATAAAAATTCCGCTATGGCGTTTATCGTGCTGCTTGGTGTTGTCAGCTTGTTCAGCGATATGACGCATGAAGCGGCGACAAGTATTAAGGGAGCGTATTTATTGATTTTAGGAGCAAGTGCTTCTACCATCGGTTTTATCTCCGGCGTAGGCGAGCTTTTGGGCTATGGCCTGCGTTATCTTTTTGGGCGCCTGGTAGATAAAACGCACAATTATTGGGGCTTTATGATTTTAGGCTATGCCGTGGATGTTTTTGCCGTACCGGCATTGGCGCTGGTCCATCGTGACGGCTGGATAGCAGCCTGCGTGCTGCTCGTTGTTGAGCGCATCGGTAAGGCGATAAAAAAGCCTGCGAAGAATACTATTCTTTCCTTTGCAGCTTCGCAGGAGGGTGTCGGCAAAAGCTTTGCTATACAGGAAGCCTTGGATCAGCTTGGCGCTTTTATCGGCCCCTTGCTGCTTTATGCGGTGATGCTGTATAAGTATGGCGATGAATACGAGGTATACAATGCAGCCTTTGCTTTTCTGACTTTGCCTGCTGTCTGCACAATTGCTTTTTTACTGTTTGCTAAAAGCCGTTTCCCGAATCCGGAAGCCTTTGAGCCGGAAGCTAAGACAGAGAAGAAGGATAGCTTTGTAGGCAAGAAAAGCTTTTATTTGTATCTTGCAGGTATCAGCTGTTTTGCTTTCGGCTTTGTAGATTTTCCGCTGGTGACTATGCATTTGGCAAAAAATAAGCTTTTTGATGACAGTATTTTGCCGTTGCTTTATTCCGGTGCGATGCTTGTGGATGCGGTGGCAGCGCTTTTCTTTGGCTGGCTGTTTGACAAAATGCGCACGAAGGCATTGGTTATTTCTACTGCGATTTCCGCGTTCTTTGCTGTGTTTGCTTTTGGCGCGACTTCGCCGGGAATGATTATGCTGGGCGTTGCTTTGTGGGGCGTAGGCATGGGCGCTCAGGAATCTGTTATGAAGGCTGCGGTTGCCACCATGACGAGCAAGGAGCATCGTGCCAGCAGCTACGGTGCGTTCGAATTTTTCTTTGGCTTAGCGTGGTTTTTGGGCAGCTGGCTGTTGGGAGCTGTTTATGATTATTCATTGAATACCTTCATCATTGTTTCTGTTGCGGCACAGCTTATTGCTTTACCCTGTTATCTTTTAAGTGAGCGTAGCTTTGCTGATGAAAACGGCAGGTGATTTGCTTCAAAAGTTACACTCCCTTATGTATTCGTGTATACATAAAAAAATTATTGAAAAAAGACTTGCGTTCTTCAAAAAGTGTGTTATAATAGCGTACATAAGTAAATAACGAGTGGATGATGTATATGGGAGAAGGCACTGCCTACCGAAGGAGCAAAACTCTCAGGTGCTTAATTTTAAGCAGGAACCGTATGCTGACACAACTCTGGAGAGTCCCTTAAATGGGCGCCGAAGGTGCAAAGATGTCTTATGAAATTCAGAAACGTCCTTATCTCTCAGGCCAGTGGACAGAGCAAAGCTTATGTGATGGCGCTATTGCCTATCATATGTCATTGACTTTTACCGGAGTATTTTTTGTATACTCCGGTTTTTTATTTGCTTATAAATAATTAATGGGAATTTAAAGGGAGATGGTTGAATCATGTTGGAAATTTTGAATGAAATTGATGCGTTTGTCTGGGGTCCGCCGCTTCTGGTACTTTTGGTTGGTACCGGTATTCTGCTGACCTTCCGTCTGAAGCTGCTGCAGGTTTTCAAGCTGCCGCAGGCTTTGGGCCTGATCTTCAGTGCCAAGAATGATGGCAGCGGTGACGTAAACAGCTTTAAAGCATTGTGTACTGCACTGGCTGCAACTGTCGGTACCGGTAACATCGTTGGTGTTGCAACCGCAATTAAAGCCGGTGGCCCCGGTGCTTTGTTCTGGATGTGGATGGCGGCCTTCTTCGGTATGGCAACCAAATATTCCGAATGTCTGCTGGCTGTAAAATACCGTACTGTCGATGCTAACGGAAATATTTCCGGTGGCCCGATGTACTACATTGAAAATGGCTTGGGCAAAAAATACAAACCGTTGGCTGTTATGTTTGCTGTATTCGGTGTTCTGTGCGCATACTTTGGTATCGGTACCTTTGCTCAGGTAAACTCCATTGTTGAAATTACCCAGATTTCTGCAGGTATTCCTGTTGTTTACACCGGTATTGCTCTGACTGTTGTTGTTGCTGCTGTAACCATCGGCGGTTTGAAGTCCATCGCAACTGTTGCTGCAAAGGTAGTTCCGGCTATGGCTCTGCTGTACTTCCTGACTACTGTCGGTATCATGATTGTTTTTGCAGACCAGGTTCCTGCTGCAATCGCAACTGTACTGAATTCTGCTTTCACTCCGACTGCTGCTCAAGGCGGTTTCCTTGGTGCAACCGTTATGCTGGCAATGCGCAGTGGTGTTGCCCGCGGCGTATTCTCCAACGAATCCGGCTTAGGTTCTGCTCCTATCGTAGCTGCTGCTGCTAAAACCAAATGGGCTGCAGAGCAAGGCTTGATTTCTATGACCGGTACTTTTATTGATACTATCATCATTTGTACTCTGACCGGCTTGTCCCTGGTTGTCAGCGGTGTATGGTGCGGACCTCTGAACGGTGCTGCAATGACTGAATCTGCCTTCACCATGGCGTTCCCTGCATTTGGCAGCATTCTGCTGTTGGTTGGCCTTGTACTCTTTGCTTTCACCACTATCCTTGGCTGGAACTACTACGGTGAACGTTGCGTAGAATATCTGATGGGCGTAAAGGCAATTCTGCCGTATCGCATTATTTTCATCTGCCTGATTGCCTGCGGTCCTTTCCTGAAGCTGGAAGAGATTTGGGTATTGGCGGATATTGTTAATGGCTTGATGGCTATTCCTAACTTAATTGCGCTGATTGCTTTGTCCGGCGTAGTTGTTGCCGAAACCAAGGCTTATCAGAAGCATCTGGCTGAAGAAAAGAATAAATAAGTAAGCCTAGTATTTCATCTTTATATAGCAAAGCGGCGTTGTGCGACTCTCCCCAGAGTTCCCACAGCGCCGTTTTGTTATTAAAAAAATCAATAAACATACTTTAGTTTACAGTTTTGCATGTATGCGTGTATACATTGCTGTAAGCTCTTGAATTTTGTTTAATATGTGTTATAATCAGATACATAAGTAAATAGTGAGTGGATGAAGTACATAGGAGAAGGCAATGCCTACCGAAGGAGCAAAACTCTCAGGTGCTTATAAAAAGCAAGAACCGTGTACAGACACAACTCTGGAGAGTCCCTTGAATGGGCGCCGAAGGTGCAAAGATGTGCGTATACACATCCTTATCTCTCAGGCCAGTGGACGGAGCAAAACAACAATGATAGTACAGCTATCAGGGCCGCTGACAAACCAGAGTATCAGATAATCATATTCTGGCTTTTTTATTTACTTAGGGAACTTTAAAAATGAGAGGGGAAATCATCATGTTGGAAACATTGAATGCAATTGATTCGTTTGTCTGGGGTCCGCCACTACTGGTGCTGCTTGTAGGTACCGGCATTATGCTGACTATTCGTTTAGGCTTGCTGCAGGTATTGAAGCTCCCGCAGGCCTTGAAGCTTATCTTCTGTGCCAAGAATGATGGGCACGGTGATGTAAACAGCTTTAAAGCTCTGTGTACAGCTCTTGCCGCAACTGTTGGTACCGGTAACATTGTCGGTGTTGCTACCGCAATTAAGGCCGGTGGCCCCGGTGCATTGTTCTGGATGTGGCTGGCTGCCTTCTTCGGTATGGCAACTAAATATGCGGAATGCCTGCTGGCTGTAAAATATCGTACTGTCGACGCTAATGGCAATATCTCCGGCGGTCCGATGTATTACATCCAAAACGGCCTCGGCAAGCAATATAAACCATTGGCAATTATGTTCTGTGTCTTCGGTATCATGTGCGCATACTTCGGCGTAGGTACCTTTGCTCAGGTAAACTCCATTGTTGAGATTACCAAAATCTCTGTTGGTATCCCGGTTATCTACACCGGTATTGCTCTTACCGTATTGGTTGCTGCTGTAACCATCGGCGGTCTGAAATCTATCTCTAATGTTTCTTCTAAGGTTGTTCCCGGCATGGCAGTAATTTACTTCTTTACTACCTTGGGCATTTTAGTTAGCTTTGCGGACCAGGTTCCAGGCGCTATCGCACTGGTTATTGAAAGCGCCTTCACTACTACTGCTGCACAGGGCGGCTTCCTTGGTGCAACTGTTATGCTGGCGATGCGTAATGGTGTTGCCCGCGGCGTATTCTCCAACGAATCCGGCTTAGGCTCTGCTCCTATCGTAGCAGCTGCAGCAAAAACTCATTGGCCTGCTGAACAAGGTCTGGTTTCCATGACCGGTACCTTCATTGATACTATCATCATCTGCACCATGACCGGTTTGTCCTTGATTGTTACCGGCGTTTGGAACGGCGATCTCAACGGTGCTGCCATGACTAATGCAGCCTTCAGCTCTGCATTCCCTGCCTTTGGTACTTGGTTACTGTTGGTTGGCCTGGTGCTCTTCGCCTTCACTACTATCCTTGGCTGGAACTACTACGGCGAACGTTGTGTAGAATACCTGATGGGTGTTAAAGCAATTCTTCCGTACCGCATCGGCTTCATCATTCTTGTTGCCTGCGGCCCGTTCCTGAAACTGGAAGAAATCTGGGTTATGTCCGATATTGTTAACGGTCTGATGGCTCTGCCTAACCTGATTGCTCTGGTTGCTCTTTCCGGCGTAGTTGTTGCTGAAACTAAAGCATATCAACAACATCTCAAGGAAGAATCTGAGCTGGTTCCGGCAAAATTAGCCGAAGAAACCAATCATTAAGTTTTCCCAATTAATTTTATATAGGCAGCGGCACTGTGAGACTCTCCCCAGAGTTCCCACAGTGCCGCTTGCCTTTGCGCTTGCACAAAAGTTAGCGGTATGCTAAACTAGCCTTAGAGAGATTACTTACAATCTTTTAAATCAAATGTATCAGTAACCAATTACGTGTATATTTTTCGGTGTGCCGGTTGGTTTGTCAGTATCAGTAGATGAAAGGAAGTGTGCAATGAGCATTATCGGTAATATTATCTGGTTTTTATTTGGCGGTATTTTAGCAGGCATTATCTGGTATCTGGTAGGTCTTGTGTGGTGTTTGACAATTATCGGTATTCCTGTCGGGCTGCAGTGCTTTAAGCTGGGACGCTTGAGCTTCTTCCCCTTTGGTAAGGATGTAGTTTTGAGCGGCGAAACAACTTCATTGCTGTTAAATATTTTCTGGCTGATTTTCGGTGGTATCGAACTGGCAATTACGCATGCTGTTTTTGCTGTGATTTTGTGCTGCACGATTATCGGCATTCCCTTCGGTATGCAGCATTTTAAGCTGGCTAAGCTGGCACTGCTGCCGTTTGGAGCACAGATTACGGATAAATAAGCGTTAATTTTTAATGCAAGAGCAGTTCATGCAGGAATTTTATTCACGATTTCTTCAAAACTTTGCCCTTGCTATGTCACAGCAATATAGTATACTATGAGTGTAGCAAAAAGTTGCTACACCCTTCCCATCAAATTCATCATAAACAGCTTTCCTAAGAGAAACAGCCTGCAATATCCCCTGCAGGCTGTTTTCTCGTTTTCTAAAGCTCGTGTTGCTTTGTTGGCATTAAAATTGAACGTTTTGATTTATAAAAATAAGCCGTAAACGTGCTTTAGCGTTTATGGTTTACTTTTTTAGCATTATGGTTAACCTTACAATAAAAGAAGGTTGACTAATCTTTTTATCACGTATATAATTAGTAAGTACACGAATTTATGATGGAGGCACTGTTGTGATTAGTATAAAGAATTTGAAGCATTACTATACAGATGCTGATGGCAAAGAGGTAAGGGCGCTGGACGGCGTAAGCCTGGAAATTAAGCAGGGCGAATTTGTGGCTGTTATCGGCGCTAACGGCAGCGGTAAATCTACGCTGGCACGTCATTTGAACGCTTTGCTGCTGCCGACTGACGGCACTGTGCTGGTAGATGGCATGGACACTGAAGATGAAAGCAAAATGTGGGATATCCGCCAAAAGGTGGGCATGGTGTTCCAAAATCCCGACAACCAGATAGTTGCTGCGATTGTCGAAGAGGATGTGGCCTTCGGTCCGGAAAATATCGGCGTACCGGGACCGGAAATACCGCAGCGTGTAGCAGATTCATTAGCTGCTGTAGGCATGACGGAATATGCCAAGCATGCACCGCATCTTTTGAGCGGCGGCCAGAAGCAGCGTGTGGCTATAGCAGGTATTCTGGCGCTGCAGCCGGAATGTATTGTACTGGACGAGCCTACAGCGATGCTTGACCCGCAGGGACGTAAGGAAATCGTGGGCACTGTACGTAAGCTTAATGAAGAAAAAAAGATGACCATAGTTTATATTACGCATTACATGGTGGAAGCACTGGCTGCTGATCGCGTAGTTGTTATGGAAAAAGGTCATATCAGATTTATGGGTACTCCGCGTGAGGTTTTCAGCAGAGTTGATGAGCTGGAGGCCTTGGGATTGGAGGCTCCGCTGGCAGCGAAGGTAGCCAGCGAGCTGCGCAAAAGCGGTGTAAAGCTGCCGCAGGATATTATTACAGATGAGGAGCTGGCGCAGGCATTATGTCAATAAAACTTTCTAATATATATCATACATATTCCAAGGGTACGCCGTTTGAACGCCTGGCGCTCAATGATGTGTCGTTGGAGATTTCCAAGGGCGAAATAGTTGCCATTATAGGACACACCGGCAGCGGCAAGTCTACCTTAGTACAGCATTTAAACGGCTTGCTGAAGCCGGATAAGGGCAGCGCAAGCATTGATGGCATTGATATTACCGCCAAGGGTGCGGAGGCCAAGACTGCACGCCAGCAGGTTGGCATGGTATTTCAGTATCCCGAGCATCAGCTGTTTGCGGAAACTGTTTTCGAGGATATCGCCTTCGGCCCGCGTAATAAAGGCTTTGCCGAGGACGAGGTAGAAAAGCAGGTGCGTGAGGCTATGGCCTTCGTCGGCCTGAATTATGATACCTATGCGCAGCGCTCTCCCTTTCAGCTGAGCGGCGGCCAGATGCGCCGTGTAGCTATTGCCGGCGTGGTTGCGATGAATCCTGATTATCTGGTATTGGACGAGCCTTCCGCAGGCCTGGACCCGCGCAGCCGTAATGCAGTATTCAAGGAAATCATGTCGCTGCACAAGAGCCGCGGTATTGCGATTGTGCTGGTAACGCACAGCATGGAGGAGGCAGTAAAATATGCTGACCGCCTGCTGGTTATCAACGCTGGCAAGGTGCTGTTTGACGGTACTCCCGCAGATATTTTCAAGCAGCATGCCGATGAGCTGGTTAAGGTTGGCGTAGATGTGCCGCAGGTTTACAAGCTGGCGGATTTACTGCGTAAAAACGGCCTGGCCGTGAAAGAGAATATTAAAGACGATATGAGCCTGGTTAAGGCGATTAAGCAAGCAAAGGGGTGGAAATAATGCTGACAGATATAACCTTAGGACAATATTTCCCCGGTAACTCCTTTATCCATAAGCTTGATCCGCGTACTAAGCTGTTGGCTACCTTGATTTATATCATTGCTATTTTCTTTGCGGCAACGCCGTTGGCCTATGGTATCCTGACAGCCTTTGCTGCTGTGGTGATTCTTATTTCAAGAGTACCGTGGATGCTGGTCTTTAAATCCTTGAAGCCTATCTGGATTATTGTTATTCTGACGATGCTGATTCATATGTTTACCGCTCCCGGTGAGCATATTGTTTTTACCTGGAAGTTTTTGAGTGTAACTGCCGAAGGTATCGACATGGGCGTAAAGATGGCAGTTCGCCTGATTCTGCTGCTGCTGTTTTCTTCGGTGCTGACCTTTACGACATCACCGATTGTATTGACTGACGGTATTGAAAATCTGCTGCGCCCGTTCAAAAAGCTGGGTGTTCCGGCGCATGAGCTGGCTATGATGATGACCATTGCTTTGCGCTTTATTCCTACATTATTGGATGAAACAGACCGCATTATGAAGGCGCAGACATCTCGTGGCGCTGATTTTGCCAGCGGCAATATCTTCCAGAGAATGAAAAATATGCTGCCTTTGCTGGTACCGCTGTTTATCAGTGCCTTCCGCCGTGCCGATGAACTGGCTGTGGCTATGGAAGCACGCTGCTATCGCGGCGGTGAAGGACGTACGCGCATGCATGAGCTGGCATATGCCGGCCGTGATTACCTGGCCTTTGCTTTGATTATTATACTGGCGGTTTGGCTCGCAGTATTGCGCTGGGGGAATGTATGCGTACAATAAAGCTGGTTGTAGCCTATGACGGCAGTGCCTATCACGGTTTTCAGAAGCAGAAGAACGTGCAGACGGTGCAAAATGTTTTGGAAGAAGCGTTGACTATGCTGTGCGGCGAAAAAGTAGTAACCGCAGGCAGTGGACGCACGGATGCCTGGGTACATGCTTTGGCACAGACAGTGACCTTTACTACGAATGGTCGCATTCCCTGTGCTAATCTGGTGCGTGCGGCGGCAAGCCTGCTGCCGGAGGATATCGTGGTTGTGAGCGCCGAGGAGATGCCGGAAGGCTTCCACGCGCGCTTCAGCGCACAGTGGAAGACGTATCATTACAAGCTGCTTGTCAATGAGCACGTCAATCCCTTTATGGTGCGTTATGCCTGGCAGCTGCGTCAGCAGCTTGAGGTGAAGGCCATGAACGAAGCGGCGGAGCTGCTGCTGGGAACGCATGATTTCAGTGCCTTCCGCAGCAGCGGCAGTGTTGATACTTCGCCGATAAAAACAATTTATGCTGCCAAGTGGCAGCAGCAGGGAGAAGAGATTCTTTTCCGCATCAGTGGTGATGGCTTTTTGTATCACATGGTACGCAACATAGTCTGGTCCCTGGTACAGGTGGGAATGGGCAAGCGTACGGTACAGGATTTTGCCACCGAGCTGACGGCACAGCGCTGCGAATTTTTAAACGAGCCTGCTCCGGCACAGGGTTTATACCTGGCGGAGGTCGGTTATCGGGAGTATCCGCAGCTTTAAGGGAAAAACTCTTGGAAAATGCTAAAATTTTAACAAAAATACTTGACTTAAACTCTTAAGTTGCGTATAATATATCTACGTGATTTTCCGCTTGATTTCACTAGCCCCGAAATACGGTGAGAAGATCGCAACGAACTGTATATTTGGAAAATATCTAGGAGGGACACAAGCGATGAAATCTTTTATGGCTAATCCGTCTAACATCGAACACAAATGGTACGTTGTTGACGCAGCTGATAAAACTCTGGGCCGCCTGGCTGCAGAGGTTGCAAAAGTCCTGCGCGGTAAACACAAACCGACCTTTACCCCGCACATGGACACCGGTGATCACGTAATCATTATCAATGCAGATAAGGTTGTTCTGACCGGCAAAAAACTGACTCACAAAATTTATTTCCGTCATTCCGGTTATCTCGGCGGCGACAGCTATGTAAAAGCTGGCGACATGCTGAAGAAAAACCCTGTAAAAATGGTAGAGCTCGCTGTTAAAGGCATGATTCCGCACAACAGCCTCGGCGCTCAAATTTTCTCCAAACTTCATGTATATGCTGGCAGCGAACATCCGCATGCAGCTCAAAAACCTGAAGTAATGGAAATCAACGTTAGATAATATCCGGGAGGGAACAAATAAATGGCAGTAGTTACTTATAACGCAACTGGTCGTCGTAAATCTTCTGTTGCTCGCGTTCGCCTGGTTCCGGGTGAAGGCAACATCGTTATCAACGACCGTGAATTGAACAAATACTTTGGTCTGAAAACCTTAGAGCTGATTGTTAACCAACCGCTCGAAGTTACCGAAACCAAAGGCAAATATGACGTACTCGTTAACGTAAACGGCGGCGGCATTTCCGGCCAAGCTGGTGCTATCCGTCACGGCATTGCTCGCGCTCTGCTGAAAGTTGACGCTGAATTCCGTCCTGCTCTGAAAAAAGCAGGCTTCCTGACTCGCGACCCGCGCGAAAAAGAACGTCGTAAATACGGCTTGAAGAAAGCTCGTAAAGCTAGCCAGTTCTCCAAACGTTAATAGAGAAGGCTATCTCAATCAATCACAAATCGCAAGAAAAGCTCGTAACCATGCAGGTTGCGGGCTTTTTCTTTACCTCCGTTATTTTCAAAAAGTGTCCACAGCTCATAGAAAATAAGCTACGTATGTAACAAGTATGTAACGGGTATGTAACACGTATGTAACAAACTATATTAAATTTATAGCCTCTAATAGCTGTTCCAACGTCTTATGAGTGTAAACCCTTTCCGTTACATCGGAGCTGGCGTGCCCCAAAATTAATTTCTTGATTTTTACGTTTACGTCTTTATCATCAAGCAGGCTTGCACAGGTGTGACGTCCGTCGCCGGGCAAGTGGTCCATCTTAAACATATTCATTACCGGTTCCCAGTATCTGCTGCGGTACGTGTCATAGGATATATTCTTTCCCCGCTCATCAGAGAAGATGCATTTGCCGGTGCTGCGTTCGTAGGCAGCCTTGAAGAAGTCGAAGATTTTATCAGCAATCGGGATTCTTCTGCCGCGGCCTGCCGCAGTTTTCATGCCGCCAACGAAGAATTTATTTTCAAAGTCAACGTCTGCTTTCTCAACTTTCACTAGCTCGGTGGGGCGCATACCGGTATAACAGAGGATAAGCACAGCTTGTACTTTTATATCTTGGCAGTTCTCCCATAATATAGCAAGCTCCTTTTTGGTCAGCGGATTGTGTATCCTGCTCTCAACCTGCGGCGGCAGTTTGGTAAGCTCAACATAATTCTTTACTATAATGTCATTGGCAAGTGCGTATTTGGCCATCAGATTACATACGATTCGGATTGCCTTCTTGGTGGCGTAGCCTTTGTCGCAGTCATTAATTATCTGCTGAAATTGTGCCGTCTTAATATCCTTGAATGGTATATCCCATAGGGGCGCGCAGCGTTTGTATGCCGCTTTGTATTGGTTGGATTCTTCCTTGCCGTCAACATAGGTTGCGGCTTCCCATCTCTCGTGTACCTGGGCGAACGTCAAGCCTACGCTTTCTATGTCATAGGGCGATTGATTGTATTCAGCCAGGGCGTTAAGTGCTTCCGTGCGCTTTGCATAGTAGCCTAGTATTTTCATAAGCTGACGGCCGTCATTGGTAAAGCCCGTTGTAATGCGGACTATATACGGCCGCCGCCGATTCCCGGTTAGTTTTGTAACAGAACCATAGCCGTTAGGTAATTTCATGCTTGGCAGCTCCTTCCTTTTTCAGTTGTTGCATTTTATGCACATACTGAGGATAACGTGTGTATTGATTCTTTCAAGCGTTTATATGAAGTTATTATTCACAAATTAAACATATTATCATGATATAATATAAGTAGGTGTTCGGGGCGGCTGTGCGGTCCGGTGTAGGCGCAGTAGACGGCGCAGCTTCCGTGAACACTGATACAAGCACTATAGTACCTTCATTTTTTCGGGGTGTTGAAATGAAGATGCAATCTTGATTTTCCTTAGCTCTCCTTTTTTTCTAGGTTTTCATGTTTTCCAGATTTTTTTCATGCAAGGCAAACCTCCTTTCAAAATTTTGTTTATGATTCGGCAAAATCAACAGCAACAATAGCTCACGTGTACGGCGTGGGCTATTGTTGTTTTTGTTTATTTATGAAAAGCGTAGGCCATAATATCACGAGCAATATTATCGTATTGGGGGAGATTATCATATATTTCTGCCGGTACACCATGCAGAAATTTCTTTTTTAACCTTCTAACAGTGTGTTCCGTTAATAATTTCGGGGATATATTGTGCGAATAAAAAGCTTCTGTATCAGTGCAAATCTTCAATAAAAAAGTAGAACCAGCTAATCCAGATAATAGTGCGAAAAAGCCATCTAAATATATAGATAATGCAGCTATTGGCAAGCATAGCCAGCCGCCAATAACTAAAATTTTAAATGCTAGCTTAGCAAAGCCTCCGAATACAAACTCACTAACATATATGCCTGCGTTTGCTTCTAGGTATTCCTGCATATACGGCAGTGTTGGGTAGGGGTAATCAGTGTAAGCATTTCTGACGATGGTTCTTGCTCCTTCTTTTCCGTTTGTAAGAATGAAGTAACTAATCAGTGTTATTGCTGCGATTGCAAAACAAATTTCATACATTATAAGCACTCTCCTTTAATAGAAAAATAATGGGCAGCTTTTTAGACTGCCCATATCACGCCTTGCGCCAATGGCACAGCGAAAATTGTTTGATAGAGGTTCTTAATCTGTAGGCTTATTATGTCACTGTCAACCATGTTAACCACCTTACTTTCTGTCTTTATTTGATTTAATAATAGCATATTTAAATGCAAACTGCAATTCAAATAATTATCTTTCCTAAAACTCTTTATAATGAGCGAGCTTAGTGGTAGAATATAAATAGGTTCTTAGTGTTGTAGGCCTGCTTTAATTTGAATGGAGGGCACAATGCAGGTTTTATTGAGTAGGATAATCGGTATATTGCAGGAAGTGAAAGATGAAGAAACGCTGGCTGTCATATACAGCTTTATCCTTGGACTTGTAGACGAAGATTGATTTTTTATTTGCTGCACTAATTTAAAAGGCATAGCAAAATCCCCCGTACCGCGGATGGTACGGGGGATTTTTTTATTTGCCGGTTATTTGCTTTTGGCCAGATTGTGAACGAAATCTTCAAATAAAGTTTTCATTTCGGGCGGCAGTTTGAGATATTCAAGAAATAGATTCTTGGTAAACTCATCATCTGTCTTTAACAGTTTGCCGATTTGCAGTGCTAATTCTTCGTTGGTTGTATTCCTGGCGCGGAACATATTTCCTTCGCCAGTACGTAGCCAATCTTCATTAACATAGAACACGCGGCAAATATCACGGATGGACCTATCTGTCATATTAGTAAGCCCGTTTTCATAGCCTGCCAAAGTGGAACGTCCTATTTGTATTTTCTCCGCGAATTCTAACTGATTCAGTTTTAAAGCTTTGCGCAATAGCTTTAAACGCTCATTCATTGCAAGTCACTCCTTTCTAGTGTCGCCACCAAACATTACGTGTTTATTTTAACATAAACATAGAGAGAATACAAGAATTAATGTTGAAAATAGACAAAAATGGTTGACGAAAAGAATTGATAGTAGTATAATAACAGCATAAGGTGTTGGAAAAAAGAATAAAATGTCTAAATTAGGCATTATGTATCTTGTAAAAGGGAGGTGGCAACAATGGAAGTAAAAGAGATGCTTGCTGAAAAGCGTGTAAAGCGCACGGCGGTTGATATGTCCAAACTTAAAGCGGACGGCCTTATGGTTGCGGCCGCATATATGCAGGGCTTGCAGGCTGCCGTAAGACTGTGCGAACAGCAACAACAGGTAGTCGGCCAGTAGGGCTGAAATAGAAACAAGCCCCGCGCCTAGCGTCGGCGCGGGCAGGAGGTGTGCTTTGAATAAGAACACTGACAAGGATATGCAGCGAATCATGCCGGCTGTCTGCTGTGACACACTGGAAAAGAAAGCCGAAAAGGAAAAGCGCGCTGGCGTTATTGAGCGCATGAATCAGCGTTACGAAACGGCAATGCGCTTTATGAAAAGGAGGAAATAGAAATGCTTGGAAACGTTCCTATTAAAACGGCGGCACGGCTCATGCAAAAAAGTGAGATGTTTGTGCGTATGGGCCTGCGTAGTGGCGCGTTACCGTTCGGCGTGGCTATTCACGCCAGCAGTAAAAAGAGTTGGGCTTATCATATCAGCCCCGCAAAATTTTCCGCATATATGGGCATTACGCCTCTTGAATTGGAAGAAGAAGTGTGGAGGTATGAATGAGCAGGAAGAAGAGAAAATGCGCTGTGTGCGGCAAAGACTTGTCGCACATGAACTTCTCTAAAGTAGTAGATAAGGAAAGCGGCCTGCTTGTTACCGTGTGCAGCGGAGGCGAGTGCTGGCGCAAGATTGTTATGAAAGGATGGGGCAAATGAGTAAGACTACTAAGGCTTTTATTATCACTGTTATTCTGCTTGCTGGTCTTGTCTTTCTGACCGGTGGCAGCGCCGCAAAGATGGCTGCTAGGGCACATGGTTTTTTGTTCCCTAGTTATAAGCAAACGTTGGTTGCCTACACCGTAGGCGAGGGACAGACGCTGTGGGAGATTACCGGGCGTTACATGGACCAGCAGGATAAATACCGTGATTGCCGTGAGTTTATGCACGACATAACAGAGTACAACAATCTGAACGGCGTGAAGTGGTTGCAAGCGGGACAACAAATTGTTATTCCGTTATATAAAGAAATTTAAGGAGGCATGAAAATGAAGGGCAAATTAATTATGACCGTCGAACAGGCGGCCGACCGCGTGGCGTGGGAACGCGTCCGCAATAGCGGTATCGGCGGTAGCGACGTAGCCTGCATCATGGGACTTAATCCCTGGAAAAGCGCTTACGCACTCTACGCTGAAAAACATGGTGACGTTGAGCCAGAGGACCTTTCCAATAATGAATTCGTTTATTGGGGTACGGTGCTTGAACAGGTTGTAGCTGACAGATTCTGTGAGCTGACCGGCAAAAAGGTTCGCAGATGCGGCACATTGCAGGATGAAAGCTATGAGTTCATGCTGGCGAACGTTGACCGCCTTGTGGTAGGCGAGAATGCAGGCCTTGAATGTAAGACCGCGAACGGCTTTAAGTCGAAAGATTGGGACGGTGACGAGCTGCCAGACAGCTACTATTGCCAGTGTCAATGGTACATGGCTATTACCGGCTGTGACAAATGGTACATCGCCTGCTTAATCGGCGGCAACCATTTTGTATGGAAAGAAATTCCCCGTAACGATGAGTTTATTTCAGATATGAGAGCGCAAGCGATTATATTCTGGAACAACCTGCAAAACGATATTCCGCCGGAGGTTGACGGCAGCGAAAGCACTGCCGCAACCATTGACAAAATGAATAAGGATAAGTTAGCGGTTGACAGTATCGCACTGCCTAGCGCAGCAGAACAATACATTAAGTGTATTGACGGACTGACGGCAACGAAAAAGGTACTGGAAGAACAGTTAGCGCAGGCACAAAACGCCTTGAAGCTCATGCTGAACGGCAGCGAAAGCGGCGTGTTTATGGATAGAAAAATTACCTATATACAGATTGCCGGAAGAGTAATGCTGGACCAAAAGGCATTGAAAAAAGACCTGCCGGACGTGTACGAAAAGTATGCCAAGGTTGGCAAGCCTAGTATGAGGTTCACGTTAAAATGAGCCTTACAGAGCAAGAGAAATTAGGCGTTATGCTGTTCCATAAGCGGAAAAAATTAAACATGCTGCAAGGCGATGTTGCTGCAATGGTTGGCGTAGAAAAGCCGACCATCAGCTCATACGAATGCGGCGTAGTTAAAAATATTGCATTGCGTACACGTGTAAAATTGGCACAAGCATTAGACTTGTCGCTGGAAGAAATTTTGTATGACAGTGAAAAAGATTGTTTGAAATTAAGGAGGTTAAAAGAAGATGGCAACTATTAACGGTATTCAAAAAAGAAATAATAGCAGTACTGCAAAGGCACCGTCGCCTTTAAGCTTAGCGATTAACAGCGCAGCGGTCAAAGAACGTTTCGAAAAAATGCTTGGTGAAAACGCCGGCAGTTATCTGTCTAGCGTGTTAACAGTATACAACAACGATAAACTTTTGCGCGCAGCGGATTATCATACTGTGCTTGCAGCAGCAGCTACGGCAGCAAGCCTCAAACTTCAAATCGTGCCAACTCTCGGCGAAGCATATATTGTTGCTTATGCCGGTATAGCTCAATTTCAAATTGGATACAAAGGTTTAATTCAGCTCGCTATGCGCAGTGGGTATATGAAAAAAATTATCATGGTGCCAGTTTATGAGGGAGAGTTGAAACATTGGAATAAATTCGATGAGACTTATGAACTCGGCGAAGCGGTAAGTGATAATGTAGTGGGTTACTTCGCGGCCATCGAAACAGTTGGCGGTTTTAGAAAAGCGCACTATTCAACCAAAGAGCAGGTACTTGCTCACGCAAAACGCTTCAGCAAGGCGTTCAATAAAGGACCTTGGAAAACTGACTTTGACGCAATGGCCTGCAAAACAGTCTTGTTGCCTATTTTGAAAACATATGCACCTAAGTCTATCGAATTATTGACTGCCTTTGAAAATGACGGAAAAGCCGCTGTGCTCAACGAAGAAACCGGCGAGGCTGAATACATCGACGTTGACGCAGAGAACGCTACAGAGCAAGCGCAGGAGCTTGCAGAGGGTGGCAAGGTTGATACTGCAACCGGTGAAATCTTCACGGCAGAAGAAATTGAAGCAAGCATGAAATAACCAAAATCATCGGGGACAAAATGTCCCGAAAAGTGGGGACAAAATGTCCCCTAAAAATTTGAAAGGAGCGGGACAAAATGTTGAATGTAAAAGCGACACCGTGCGAAAAAAGTAAAGCAATAGTTCTTGTAGGTAAAGGACACTTTGGCTTCAGTAACAAATTTGCGGACGATTTAGAAGAAGCAAAGCCAGATGCTTTCGACTTATTCTTTGAGCTTATCAAGGGAGCAGCTGGACTTCATCTTCTTTCTATGTATTCGCATAGAAAGAGCAATCCGAAACGCTGGTATAGATTTTTGAAGTTCTGCAAGAAGGACGGAAGAATCAAGGTATACCGGAAGAACAATAAAATGGTGTACGAAGTACCTACATACTTTGAGGAGTAAAACATGGCTGGCAGGTATTATTGGTTAAAGCTCAACGAAAACTTCTTTGAAAGTGATGTCGTTGAGTGGCTAGAGGACCAGGAAAACGGCGAAAAATACGTACTCTTGTACCTTAAACTGTGCTTAAAGTCATTGAAAACTGACGGCGTACTTGTTCGGCAGGTCGGCAAAATGACTATTCAGCATACTGCTGAATCAATCGCTAAACAGACGCAATTTGATATTGAAATCGTCGAAAGTGCGCTTGCTTTGTTTGAACAAATTGGCCTTATTGAGAAGAACGATAAAGGCGAAAGCTACTTGCCGGAGGTTGCTAACATGACCGGCAGCGGTAGTGCGTCAGAATCAGCGACGAAGAAAAAGACGCAACGTCAAAATAAAAAGGGACAAAATGTCCCCGAAAAGGGGGACAAAATGTCCCCAGAAAAAGGGACAAAATGTCCGACAGAGATTAGAGATAAGAGTATAGAGTATAGAGATAAAGAAAAGGATGATTATCATCATCCTAAAAGAAATGACGATGACAAGGCAAAAACACATACTGAAATTTTTGCCTTGTGGGAGAAAAACATGATGCCGCTTACTCCAATCGTCGGAGAAAAACTGCAAGCCTTGTTAGGTGAGGTTGGCGAAGCTGCCGTTGAGCAAGGAATACTAGCGGCGGTAGAGCACGGCGCAAGAAACTTTGCGTATGTACAGACCGTAGCAAGAAACTATGCCAGCGGCAACAGCAAGAAGCAAGGCAGGAATGATTATACAGGCATGGACCTAGTGAACGAATTGTACGGAGGCGAAGAAGATGCTGCAACAGCAGAGAATAGCCCAAACGATTGTTAAACTGCAACAGGCAGGAAAACGGATGCCGCAGGATATACGGCCCGGCTTTGACCGCCTGGAAGAAGCGAAAAGAATTCTGTCAGAAACAGTCGACCTTTGGGCGGGAATTTTTAATCAGCAAAATATAGGCCTTGACCGGTGGGAGAAAGCAGAGCAGATTGCGCTTACCTTGACCGGTGCGAACGGCCTTAACGTGAATATAATCAGCCCGGCGCTCATGCAGGCGGCTTTGAAGCAGGCAGAAGAAGCTCATGTGCAGGAGAATATAAACCGCTGCAACATGGAGAAGTTGAGCGACGGCAAGCCGCTTGCTGACAGACTGAACAGTATGCTGCTCAAATGGACAACGGCAAAGCTGGCAGAACACCGGCTCATTATGCCGTATATGCCGCAGGATAAAGCCGTATTTGAATACGGCCGGCAAATTGGCTTGAATGATAACGCTATTGACAATCAATTCCGTATCCTGCAATGCTACATGAATGACTTCGCGTACAGCCGCAAGCATCATGAACCTTGTAAAAGTAAGTTGCTGAAATGTGGCGATGAGCTTACTTTGGAGGTGCTGGCGTGAGGAATTGGGCGGCATGGGTCGGCATGAAGTACGGCACGTTGACCATTGAAAAGTTTTTAGGTTATGAGGACGCACGAAACACTTATTTTTTAGTGCGGTGCGATTGCGGAAAGACAAAAAAAGTTAAAACCGGCGAATTCCTGCGAGGGAAAGCGAAATCTTGCGGCTTGCTGAATTGCAAACGCAAAGTCGCTAGACTGTTAGACTTGCCGCAACCGCCGAAAAGCGACCCGGAGCCGAATAGAGAAATAACAAGCGCGATTGAAGCGCGCATAAAACCTAAATACTTCTGCAAGGCTGTTGCCCCAGAGTGCGTGATAAGTACACTCTTACACATCTGCTGCTGTGAGTGCGATAGGCCTTGCAAGCGGTGTGAAAATACGCCGCAGAAGTGCGGAGCGAGGAAGAGAAAGAATACCGCGAATCACTCATCCTAACAAGGGTTGTTGAGGTGGCGAGCTGCACAGGCTCAAAGGTTGATTACCTGGGAACACCGCATTGAGTGCTAAGAATAAACGTAAACGCTGGCGATAACTGCGCAGTTAGTCTAATCAGCTTACTGTATGGGTGGCTTGCTGGCGTGCCCGGCTCATGTGTAATAAAACACGAAAGAGCTGGCGTGAGTGAAGCATGTAGTATTTTTTAGCGGCGGCGCGTGTAGTTATTGCACCGCCAAGCGAGTTATAGAAAACGTCGGTAAAGAGAACGTTGTCCTGCTTTTTACCGACACCAAAATAGAGGACGAGGACTTATACAGATTTATCAACGAGGCAGCGGAGAAGCTAGGCGCTGAACTGATAAAAATCGCTGACGGAAGAACACCTTTTGAAGTGTACCGGGATAGCAGATTTTTAGGGAACAATAGGCTGGCGCCGTGCAGTCATATCCTAAAGCAGAAAACAGCTCATGATTATATTTTCAGCAATTATGAGCCGGAAGAAACTAAGTTGTATCTGGGATTGGATTGGACGGAAACACATCGTTTTAATGCACCGAGGAAAAATTGGGCACCGTTCAAGGTTGAATATCCAATGAGTGAAGCACCATATCTCAGCAAGGTTGATATGCTTGAAGTGTTAAAGGCTGATGGCATAGAACCGCCAAGACTGTACGCTATGGGATTTGCGCATAATAACTGCGGCGGCTTCTGCTGCCGTGCGGGGCAAGGGCATTTCGCAAAACTACTTGAAGCGTTGCCGGACCGATACGCAAGAGCAGAGCAGGAAGAAAATTCCATGCGTGAGTTATTAGGCAAGGATATAGCATTTATGAAAAAGACCATGAATGGAGTTGCTAAGCCTTATACATTAAGGCAACTTCGGCAGGATGTGGAAAGTCATAAGGAGATAGACTTATTCGATATTGGCGGCTGCGGCTGCTTTGTTGATAGCGATTAAAGGAGGTTGAAGAACATGACTAACGAAGAACGCGTGAAAGTTGTTAACGATATTGACGATATTTTAGGCGATTGGACGAACAGCGGCGATGATTTTTATTTGCAACAAGCAATAGCGGCTATTCGTGCAGCGATTGAAAAGGAGGAAGTGTAATGACGTTAGATGAATTTGTAGCGGTCGTGTTGATTATGGCGCTCATCCCGGTGGCTATTATTCAATGGATGGGTTTAATCGTGGCGATTATGGAGCGAGTACGTGATTGGAGAGGTGATAAAAATGATTGACTATAAAAAGGCAGAACAGGCCAAAAAGTTGCTTGATGAAAGCGGTGTAGATTATGTGCTCGCTTATGCCAAAGAGAACGGCTGCACAGCAGGACAGGTGCAAGGTAACGCATTAAAGGTTGCAAACTGCATTGTGGCGGCAATGCAAGCCGTAGGCAAGTTGATTCGTGATAAACATGGCGATAAAACGGCTGTTGAACTGCTGCACAACATAACAATGAAAGCACTGCAACTGATTTACAAAGATAGCAAGAAGGAGTGATAACATGGCTAACTTAATTCCGCAGATAGCCCAAATGCTCGGCGTGGAGCTGGGCGAGGCATTTAAAGTCAAAGGCGATGATGAAACGACTTATATTTTCACTGCCGACGGATTGAAATTAACCTATGATGGCGGTATTGGAATAGTCGAAATATCTTCTGACGTAGCCTTTACTGCCTTGGTGAATGGCAAAGATGAAATCGTTAAACTGCCGTGGAAGCCAAAGAAAGGCGATGTTTATTTTACCTTTGAGCTTTTGGGTTGTAAGTGGGTTGTTCGCTCGCTTTGGTGGGGCGGTTTTCCGAATGAGTATGCCTTGCTTGACAAAGGCTGGGTATACCGCACGTGCGAAGAAGCGCAAGCTGCACTCCCTGCCGTGGCAAAGGAAATTGGCGTGGAGTATGAGTTATAATGGCAAGCTGGATGATGTGTACGGCGTGTACACTAATGGCTGCATAGGACCAAAGGAGGAAAAGTAATGACACGTTTTAAAAATCGAGAATTGGAAAAAACCAACAATGAGATTAAGAGATTGGTAGAAGAAAACAACATTAAAGGTTTAGCATACTTTTCAGCCAGACTGCAGGCTGAAATAATTGAAAAACAAGGTTTGATTGAAAAGATAGAAGATGCGCTGTTTGAATGTTTGTCTAAAGAAGATGCAATGGTAATTCTTTCACAGGCATTAAATCGGCATATGTTTGGTAATCAATATATGGCAAAACTCGTTGGCAAGGAAAATGATGTGCCAGAAAAAGACAGAAAGCAATGGGAAGAAGTCAGCGAATTTGTTAACGAGTGGAGCAAAGGCGCGCAACACGAGCTTTAAAAGAGAAACCTGCAACATGTTGCAAAAATCTCTTGTAAACTCCCTTGAAAAAGTTGCAGAGTGACACAAAAAGTCCCTTGAAAAAGTTTAGGAGGCAGAACTTAAAGAAGCAGCTATGCCGTTAGTTAAATATCTGCGCACACATTGTACTCCGATGCACGTTGCTATCGTTGATGTTGCTGGCGTAGACCTGAGAAACGTGGGGGATTCGCGTGTATGCAGGCGCATGTATATTTGACCATAGCACGCATGATAACAAGGAGGAGGCCTTGCGGCAATTAGATTACTTGGCTTTAACTATAAACAGTAAAAATAAATAACTAGCCCATGGGTGCGGCGGCTGGGTTGCCGAATGGCAGTAGATGTTAGTTGCGAATAGGAATTGATGAATATTCGTAGCGAAGCCGTATAGCTGATGTCAAGAATCCCCACGCCGCCGCTTTTTATAAAAGGAGGAATGAAAAATGATTGATTATAAGAAAGCCGAGCAGGCGGATAAATTGTTGTTGGAAAGCGGCGTCCCGTTTATGCTTGCTTACGATGATACTGCTAAACATATGATTTGCCGGGCGTTCGGTAACTATCCGACACTTAAAGAGTTTATCGTGACGATGATGGTGCAGGCGGTAGTAAACGTACAGAGCAAATACGGCGAAGAAGCAGCCATGAAGGAATTGATGGGTATGATGACTGAAGCGGCACAACAGTATTGCGAAGAAACAAAGAAAGGGGCAGAAAAGCATGAGCTCAATTAAACCCGCATTTGTGAATATGGAGCAGCAGAAACGCATAAACAATATCGTGCGTGCTGCTGAAGATCTTGAAGAAGTTATTAAACAGAATTGCCCTAAAGGCCGCGACAGAAAAACAGCCTTGCGAAAGCTTGAAGAAGTGGCTATGTGGGCAAATAAAGCAATCGCGTTTGAGGTGCAGCAATGAATAATGAAAAACTAAACGTCCTGCTGTTTGCGTTTCGGTATGCCGTGCACAGAATCCCTACACAGGCATTGGCAGCTATCCAAAGCGAATTGGTGACTAATCTTCACTGGTTGCCAGATTGGATACTGGAACAGATGGAACGGGATATTGAGTGGAACTTCGAGGTAATGGCCATGCGCAAGGAAGAACGTGGTACAGTCGGACTTGATGATGACTGCGAGTTCCAGAGACCTTTCTTGGAAGCAGTTAAACAGGAAAGGGAAGCGAGAAAATGAAGTATCTTGTAACCTGGAAGAGTATCGCCTTCCCCGATATGGATCTGCAAACCTGCGTTGAGGCTGAGAACGCTGATGCAGCGCAGGTTAAGGCAGAAGCGGAAGCTCCGAATGAATTTCAAGATGTCTATTATGTTGACTATGTGAAGGAGGGACAATAATATGAGCGATAAAATGAGCGATAACATGATTGATTTTGTGTGCGAACAGCTTGACGAGCTGAAGCAACAGCTCCGTGAGAAGCATCAGCAATACTCAACGGAGGATGCTTTAGCGAATTTCCGTGTAGGTGCTATGCTCAGCGGAAAGCAGGCTGATTATCCTGCTATGTATGAGGAAGCGAAAGCCTATGCGAGAAAACATATCGCTCATGTGTATGCGCATGATATTGACGGCGTGAAGGTTGACGAAAGCCTGAAGGATATAGCCTTGTACAGCCTTATTGAGCTTTACATGATTAAGGCATGGGAGCAGGAGACGGCAGAGTATCAAAACAGCGATGAATATAGAAACATGGTTGAGAACATCAAGAAGCGTTATGATTTTTAAGGAGGACATATAACATGAACAGCATTGTTTTGTTAGGCAGAATGACCAAGGACGCAGAAGTGAGATACACTTCGACCGGCAAGGTTGTAGCGAGTTTTTCGCTGGCGGTTGACAGACCTTACGCCGGAGCAGACGGTAAACGTGAGGCAGACTTTATCGACTGCACGATCTGGGGAAAGAGCGCCGAAACATTAGGCAACAGTGTGCATAAGGGACAGCGTGTGTTGGTGGAAGGCCGTTTGCAGATTAGACCATACACCGACAAGAACGGCAACAAGCGCACAGCAGCAGAGGTTGTGTGTGGACGTTTTGAATTCATCGAGCGCAGAGAGCAGGGGGAACAGCAGAGAGAACGCCACCAAGGCATGGAGAGCTTCGGGCAGCAGGTTCCGTTTAACGAGGAGATACCGTTCTAATGGCGTGGGGAAAGTATCATAATCGGAAAGTGGTTATCGACGGTATAACCTTTGACAGCCAGCGGGAAGGCGATTATTACTGCGAGCTGAAGATGTTGAGAATGGCGGGAGAAGTCATAGATTTTGAGCGGCAGGTGACGTTTGAACTCCAACCGAAATTCAAGCACTCCGGAAAGACGGAGAGAGCCATTAAATACATCGCTGATTTTGTTGTCAAGTACAAGGACGGCCGCACCGTTGTTGTTGATGTGAAGGGTGACAAGACCGACGTATATCGTATCAAACGGAAGATGCTTTTATACAAGCATCCGGACATGATTTTTGAAGAGGTATAGAACATGATTAATGTTAAGAGAATGATTGAATTCTGCTGGCAGCACGAAGAAGATATTCGCCGTGCGATTGCTGAGAAGCGTTTAGATGCAGGCGGAGTAGTCACAGGCGGCGGTGGGCATTGCCGAGTCAGCGATCCTACGGCGCAGAAGGCTATCCATAACGTATCTGACGTGCCGTGTGTAGAGGTGGAGTATGGCGCATATGTCAATGATATGCGTAACGTCATGACCATTAAGCGGCCGTTGCAATGGCTTAAAGCCGCTCACTGGACTAAAGAGCATTATACAGACAAGCCGCAGGGCGAACTGATTAAGCTCAAATACAGTGAGAGCCTGCTCAGAAATGATATTGTAGAGATAATGGGCATCAGCCAGGCAACCTATTATGCGATGTTAAGCGATATATTTACATACGCCGAAGGCCTAGCGGCAGGATTAAAACTGATGCCGCCGAAGCGGTGAAGATAGCGGGGGATTTCTCCCCGCTATTTTTTTGAAAAAATGCTTGACTATTGGACACCAATATAATATACTATAGTCAATGACAGGGGAGAAACCCCGATAAAGGAGGAAGAACCATGAAGAATGAAGAATTGAAGAACGCTTTAGAACAGGCTGTTATCGACAGCAACGAGGTTAGAATCAAAGAGGTTATGCAGAGCGTAGGCATTAGCCACGTAGCTGCTAACGATTTAGCGGTGATGTGCAAGAACATCATCAGAAATCATCCGGAATATCGCCTCATTAAATTCGTTGAGCCGGGGCAGAATCAGAAAACCGCTAGCCTGCAAGAGTGCGGCGTGCTGACCTGCTGCGAATATGACAACGGCAGTGAGGAGTGCTATCAATGAGCAGCGAAACAAGAATCCTACGTTGCCTTATCAACAAGGCAGGCGGTAACTCCGGGGCAGGCAGTAAGACGTATAGAACCACGCTGCCTGCTACGTGGGTGAAGGAGTTAGGTGTCAGCGAAGAAGATAGAGAATTGGCGCTGACGTTTGACGGAGAGAAAATTGTAATAAAGAAGGTGAAATAATGCCGCAGAAAGGAACATCAACTCTGAGAATGCGATGATGACGGCGCTTACATCGACGATGATGGCGAGCAATTCTGGATTGAGGATTGCGAAGAAGCCAACGAAGATTAAGGAGGGGAGAATATGAAATATTTCTATATTGAGCGCATCGCCCCGGATGGTCGTTTGAACGGCTTTTACACCCAGCAGGCCGAGAACCTTTCCCAGGTTCTTTACGCCTTTGACGAAACGGAGAGCGACGGCGGATTATACGCGCCGCGTATCACTGAAATCACTGAAGCGGAATACGAAGATTTCCCGCACTTTTATCCAAAAAATTGGGTGTATGGAGCGGAATTCTAGAATTGACAGTCGGAATTATACGTAGTATAATTAGAATTGAAGAATTATAAAAAAGGCATCGGGCGAAAAACTCGGTGTCTTTTTGCTTTGTTCACATAATTTGTCACCCTCTTTTCTCATATCAGTCGGCGGAATCACTCCCCGCCGACAAGCTAATCAACGTCGCTGTCACAGGCGGCGTTTTTTATTTGGTGACCGCAGGGACAGCGTGCCAACATCCTGCCAACGGCAACCCTCCTACGTTGGCAGGATACCAACAGCAAAGGACGTGTCATTATGGGTAGATTTGGACTTAAGATTAACAAATTGATGCAGGCTTTAGAAAGTCAAGGCGAGGTCTATATGCTGGATCGTCGGCAAGTGTGGTCGGACAAATTGCACAAGAAGGTGCAGTCACTGACGTTATCAAAGAGCGTGCCAACGGAAGAATATAACGCGAACAATCCTAAGCCGAAATCTACGCAGCATGAACGAGTTAAAGTGGTGGAGCTGACCACGTTTAGCGAGGTTGAGATTGTGTTAGCACTGGCGGCTAAATGGAAGCAGGTGACCAGGAATGGCAGACGAGTCAAGAGCAACACCTGCTGAGTTAAACGAGCGACAGAAGAAATTCGCCGACTACGTCATTAAGCTGGGCAGGAGTAACGCCAAGGAAGCCGCGGAAATAGCAGGTTATAGCAAGAAGACAGCGGGAGTACAGGCGAATCAACTCTTAAAGAACCTTAAGATTAAGGCTTATATTGAAGAGCGGATTAAGACAGCCGCAGAGCCTAGAGAGAGAGCGGAAGCAGAACGAAAGCTTGTAGCAGACGGAGATGAGGTTCTACGCTTCCTCTCAGCGACAATGCGTGGAGAGGTTAAAGACCAATTTGGGCTTGACGCTCAGTTAAAGGACAGGTTGGCGGCGGCGAAGGAGCTGCAGCGTATTCTTGATGTTGCTAAGCCTGCGGAGCAGAACAACGGCGGCAGCCAAACGCTTGTTATAGAGCCGATATACGGAGCACCGGAGGCGGACGATGGAGAATAGACGGAAGATATATTTCAATCCTATATTCCGACGCGTCAATGAGAGCCGCCAACGCTACGTTGTTTTAAAAGGCTCAGCTGGTAGCGGAAAGAGCGTCAACATAGCTCAACAGCTCATTTTAAAGCTAAGCAGCCAGGAATTTAAGGGAGCTAACCTGCTATGTGTTCGCAAGATAGACGAGAGCAACAGGGACAGCACGTTCGCAGAGCTTAAGACGGCTATATTCCGTATCTTCGGGGATGCATGGGAACGTCATTGGAGCGTGAGAGAATCTCCGCTAAGGCTGACGTGCCTTGACACAGGCAACAGCGTTATCTTTAGAGGGATGAAGGACGATAGACAACGTGAGAAGGTTAAGTCAATTACTAGCGATAAAGGTAAGCTGACGTGGATATGGGCTGAGGAAGCAACGGAGCTGACGGAAGAAGATTTTGATATTCTTGATGACCGACTTCGTGGCAAGCTGGATAACCCCAACCTCTACTATCAGATGATTGCCACGTTTAACCCGGTATCATCCACCCATTGGCTCAAAGGTAAGTTTTTCGACACGCCAGACGTTAATGTTCTGGCGCATACATCGACGTTCAAGGATAACTTATTTGTAGACGCTCAATATAAAATGCGCATGGAGCGCCGCAGAGAAAGAGATCCAGAAGGCTATAGAGTGTACGCTTTGGGCGAATGGGGCCTGCTTGGCGGCCAATATTTTAACAATTGGAGCGAAAGCCTGCACGTTATCAAGCCTTTTAAGATTCCAGACGGCTGGATGAGGTTTAGGTGTATGGACTGGGGCAGCTATCATCCGTATGCGTGTTATTGGATAGCAGCCGACTATGACGGCGTTATGTACGTTTATAGGGAGCTTTACGGCTATGGCGGCAAGGCTAACGTGGGTACTAAAGAGCCTAGCACGCTTGTTGCTCAACGCATAGCCGATTCTGAGAGCGCCGATAAGCGTTTGATTAGGTATGCCGTGTTAGATAATGCCTGCTGGGGAAAGCAGGACACAGGAGCGCCGAGTATAGCCGAGGAGATAAACAGAGTGCTAATGGATAACGGATGCATGATGTTCAACCCGTCTGTTAAAGGCAGAGAGCAGGTGGGCGAGGAAATTCGCTTGCGTCTGCAAGGCTGGGAAGATAAAGAAGGGAAGCGTCACCCAGGTATAAAGATATTTAACACGTGCTTTCATCTCATCCGCACGCTGCCGGAGATAACTCACGACAAGAATCAGCCGGAGAAATATGATACGAACGGCGAAGACCATGCTATTGACGCTATAGGCTATGGCTGTATGAGTAGACCGTGGAAGCCTACCGCACCGAAGAAGCAGGGTAAGCGTGACGGCTGGAAGTTTGATTATAACAACGAGAGCAACAGCAGAAGAAGCTTTATGGGAGTATAGAATGATTCGATTTGAGCTTAACATGACTCCAAACGATATAGAGTTAAAGGTAACAGGGCATGATGAAGAGCACAGCACGGAGTTCCACGCGGTATGCGGCATGGTGAGCGCTGTGTCGCAGTCATGCGTGTACGGCATTGTACACTTCTGCGATGATTACGAGCTGACAGAGTATGAGCCTGGACGAATTAAGGTCAAGGTCAAGAACCTGCCGACGGCGAGAGCGCTATGCTTATCATGTTTGGCAGGCCTTAACGCCATTAAGCAGCAGTTCCCACGCGATTTTGAGGAGTGAGAGATATGTTAGATGATTTCCAATACGCGCAGTCAGAGGATAACTCAACAACCTTTGTCGCTGAGAACAGCAAGTTACTGAGGTATAAGCGGTGGTTCAAAGAAGCCGTGGAGGCGCAACAGAAGTGGCGCAACGTGGCGAGAGAGGATAGAGAGTTCTACTCCGGCAAACAATGGGCGGATGGCGATAAGAAAACGCTTGAAGATGCTAAGCGCCCTGCGATTACCATTAACCGCATCAAGCCGCTAATCAATGTGTTAAGCGGCTATCAACGTCTTAACCGCTATGATATCGACTTCCTGCCCCGTACAAATGATGATGATGAGCAGGCGCAGCTTAGAAAAGGCGTTACGAAGTACATCATGGACCGCAGCCATTATAACTACGAAGAGAGCGACGTCTTTAATGACGGCGTTGTTACCGGTATCGGGTGGTTTGAAGTAGGCTATAAATTCGACTGGCTGGCGCAGGACGGCGACGCGTTTATCAGACGTGTATCGCCTTTTGACATCTACGCTGACCCGGAGAGCCGGGACAAGCATATGCGCGATATGAAATATGTTATCCGTGCCCGGTGGGTAGATAAGGACGAGCTAGCCGCCAAATATCCGCAGCAGGCGGATGAAATCAACGCTCAGACCGCTGCATATATGACGGAAGAAACCGAGAATGATAAGAAATACAATGAATTATGGTATTCGCACGAAACGAAGAAGATTCGCTTTGCCGAGTGCTGGTATAAGAAAGCCGTGCAGAAGCAGCTATTTATCCTAAAGAACGGCGAATTGGTGGAGCAGGTTACTGAAGATATGATAGCTTTAGGCATGATTCTGCGTCAGCAGACTGTGACTACTACCGAGATTCGTATGTTAGCCTTCTTTGACAATGTTGTCTTAGAGGATATTCAATCGCCTTATAAGCATGGATTTATCCCATTCGTTCCATTCATCTGTTACTATCAGGGCGAGGATGATATTCCTTCCGGTGTTGTACGTGACCTTAAAGACCCGCAACGTGAGATAAACAAGCGCCGCAGTCAAGAGCTGCATATCCTTAACACGCAGTCTAACGGAGGTTGGATTTCGGAGGAAGGCGCAATGTCGCCGCAACAGGAAGCATCCTTTAAGCGCAATGCTTCTACACCGGGCGCATTACTTAAAGTCAATCCCGGCGCGTTATCCATGCAGAAGCTGCAAAGGCTTGAACCGCAAGCACCGCCGTCTAACATCATTAATGCGTCGCAGGAAGCAATGAACGAAATGCCTAGCATCAGTGGTATCAACGAAGCTTTAATGGGTACAGACATCAGCAATTCGCAGTCTGGCCGTGCTATTGAGCTTAAGCAGAAGCAGGCTATTACTCATATAGCAGGCTTGTTTGATAACCTGCGTATGGCTAAAGAGCTGATTGTAGATATGTTATGGGGCAAACGTGGCGCACCTGGTATCATTCCGCAGTTTTACACAGAGCAAAAGACGTTTAGAATTGTAGGCGAGAACGGCGAACCGCAGATTGTTACTGTTAATCAACAGGTTCAACAACAGCAGGTTAACCCACAAACAGGCATGATTCAGACGATTACCAAGACGCTCAATGACTTATCCGTGGGCGAATTTGATATTGTCATTGCTGATACACCGGCTACATCGACACAGCGCACAGCTCAATTCTGGAGCTTAGTCGATGCTTGCGGCAAGTTGGGTATTCAAGGCAACATGATCATGGATATTCTGATTGATTTATCGGATATTCCGCAGAAAGCAGAAATCAAACGCCGACTGAAAAGCCAGCAGGAAGAACAGGCGCAGGCACAGCAACAGCAGATGCAGGCTCAAATGGAGCTGGAGAAGCAGAAGCGACTATCTCGCAGCATTGCCTACAAAGACCTGCAATTACCTTTGCAGCTGCAACTTGCGGCGCAGGCAGGTATTTTGCCGCAGCAGTACGCCGACGCGTTCCTGCAATGGAGTATCCAGCAAATGGCGCAGAGCATGGGTATGAGCGGTATGCCTAACATGGGACAGCAAGGCGTTATGCCACAACAATTCCCGCAGATGCAGCCAATAGCGCAACAGCCTACACAACAGGCGGCGCAGTCACCATTGACGCAGGCCGCTGTTAATGGTTTGGTTGAAGCGAATAAGCCGGTATTATAGGAGGTATAAACAATGGTAGCAGTAAGAAAGAAAAATGAAGAACAGCAGGAGCTTTTGGATGCATTGAATGAAGGTGCCGATATGCCTGCATCCCCTTATGAACGTCATGCATCTATGATGTTGGAGCGGTCCCAAGCCGCAGACAAGGCTATGAAGAAACTCGACCAGGCTATGATTAATAAAGCATTAACCTTGCTTGAAGCTGGCCGCGACGGCGCAGGAGATTTAAGTATTAAACAGATTGAAACAGCGATTGAGATTTACAAGGCATTACAAGCTTTGTAGTCACAATCGCTTTTCTTATATCGTGCCGCCGACGATAAGGGCGCATTTAGCCGACGGGCGTAAAACGTAAAGGAGTAATCACATATGTTTAACTTTAACTTCCAGATGTTTAATGACGATATTCCCGGTATTGATGCTGATGTTTTGGAGCAATTCAAAGACGAGCTGCCGCAGGAAGAGCCTGCGGAGCAAGAAGAACAGCAAGAGGAAGCTCACGCTGACCATCACAGCGACAACAAAGATGTAGAGCCGACCGAACAACAGACTGAGGAAGAAGAGGAAGTTCCCGAGGGGCCCAATGTTCCGTATAACCGATTCAAAGGCGTAAATGAGCGCATGAAGGCCGCAGAAGCGCGTCAACGTGAGTTAGAAGCTGAATTAGCTAAGTATAAAAATCAGCCACAGCAGCAAGAGCAGCAGGCATCCCCTGCACCTGCCGTTCCACAGAATGTTGGCGATTTTACCGCTGAGCAGATTAAACTTATGACAAACGAAGCACGCCGCCGCGCCGCAAAGCAGCTCAATTTGACCGAAGAAGATGTTGAGAATATTGAATACAGCGACGACCCAGACGTAAAGGCCTCTTATGACGCGCTCACTGTACAACACATGAACGACGTTAGAAAAGAGGTCGTTGCCTACCAGCAAAAGCAGCAGGCTTATATCGACGATATTCAAACGACCAGCGCGGACTACACAAGCGAGGTTAAGAGATTCAATTCCGACCCGGAGTATGCAGCGAAATGGGAGAAAGTCTGCAAAGCCGCACAGCAGCGCGGCAACCGCTTTATGGCAGCAGCACAGGGAGCTATCGACCGTCTTAATTCTGGTAAAGGTACGTCAGGCGATTACTTCTTTGTCAAAGACTTTATGGACAGCGTACTCGGTAACTGGTCTGCAACAACGGCCAAACCGAGCAAAACAAACAAAAAAATTCAAGAAGCGGCAAAACTTCCTACTGCTCCCGAAGTGGGTGGCAGCACTAAAGGCGATATTGTATGGGATACACCAACCATTACCGACTACATCAATAGCGGCAGAATGGACGAAATCCCACCAAATGTGTTAAAGCGCATTATGGGACAGCAAATCGCTCCCGGTGACTATGAGGAATAAAGTCCGCGGAAAGGACTAATAAATGAAATTCGAGTTTTATTTGCAGATGTTTGCCGACACTAAAGTTCCGGCAAACCTTGTAAAGAAAGTATGGGCAGCGCAACTTTGGAAAGAAGCACAGCGCGACAACTTCTTTGCTAAATTCACCGGTACTTCTACCGATTCTATCATTCAAAAGGTTACTCAACTGCAAAAAGAGAAGGGCGACCAAATCACTATTCCGTTGATGATGCGTCTTACCGGCGACCCGATTATGGGCGACGCAATGTTGGAAGGTAACGAAGAAGCACTGCAATTCTACGATTACAGTGTAACCATTAACCAATTCCGTCACGCTGTACGTTTAGAGGGCGCTATGGAAGAGCAGAAAACTATTCTTGACCTGCGCACCGCAGCAAAGGACGGCTTGAAGACCTGGCTGACTGAGTACATCGAGAACCAAATCGTGAAAGCACTGACTGCTTCTCCGACTACTAGCCATGCTATGTATGCAGGTTCTAACACTGCGGAGGGCACTATCACTGCAACCGACCTGCTGACCACCGACCTTATCTCTGCGGCAGCACGTAAAGCTAAAACTATGTCGCCTAAGATTCGCCGTCCGAAGGTTAACGGCAAGGAATATTACATTCTGCTGGTTGACCCGTATCAAGCACGCGACTTGAAAAAGGATACCAAATGGCTGCAAGCTCAGTATAACTGCGCTGAGCGTGGCATTGAAAATCCTTTGTTCAGCGGTATGCTGGGCGTATGGGACGGCGTTGTACTGCATGAGTACGAGAATTTGCAGCGTACTCAGACCGGCGCTTCTAAAGCTATGGTTGGCCATGCTTTGCTGTTAGGCTGTCAAGCTGGCGTGCAGGCTATCGGTAAAGAGCCGTTCTGGAAAGAGAAATCTTTCGACTATGAAAACAAGGTTGGCTTTGCTGTTGGCGGTATTATGGGCTTTGGCAAGTCTAAATTCAACGAAAAAGACTTTGGCGTGGTACAAATCATTACTTCTTCTGCAAACGACTAATCGCATAAGGGCGGGGATACATTCCCTGCCCTTTTTTGTTCTTTATGGAGTTTTAAATCATGATTGAGATTAAATCATTAATCGCAAGACTGCGGCGAACGATGAAGGATGAGGACGAGAACAGTTTTACTGATGAGGAGCTATTGGACTACATCAGCGACGGCGTAGCGTTTATCAGACGTATCATTCTGCCGGTCAATCCCGAATTTATCGCTACTACTTTAGCTAGTGGCACGTTAGACAAGGGACAGAACGAAGTTAAACTGTCTAGCAGCATCCAACAGCTAGTCGACGTGCGTGTCAATGGGAAAAAGGTGCGCATGACAAACATTAACGCTATTGACGATTCAACCAACATCGGGCGAATAGAATGCTACTGTCTGTTAAACAGAAGCAAGATACTGTTCTTTCCTTTGCCGGAAGAACCTTGCACATATGAGGTTATAGGCATCAAACAACAGCCGGAGCTGACGCTGGCAGACTCTACGCCATACAACAATGACTTTGACACAGCTATATTTGAATATGCTGCAGTCCGTGCAGGCATGGGCGATATGTTCCAAATGTCGCAGGAGATGCAGATAATGACAAACGTAGCAGAGCAGGTGGAGAACCTTATCAGATGTACGAATAACAGCGAGGACAACTTTGTAAGAGGGTATTACTGATGGACGTTGATAAGCTCATACAACATATACCAAACAACGTAAGCGGTGACGGCAAGCCTTTTGTAGCAGCACTGAAAAAAGCGTTAATAAAGTACAAAGAAGATCTAAACAAAAAGATTGACGATAACACATCGAGCGCAGGTGAAAAACCCGGACACGTCAGCAGCGTACAGTTATTGGAGCTACATTCAATCAATGACGGCGTTCGCATCAACTCCATACAGGTGTCATGGGTAAAGACCACCGTAACCAACTATGCTAAAGCTGAGGTATGGTTTCGCACGGCTACGGATAAGGCATGGGAGAAGGCTGGAGAGAGCAGCGGCACGCAGTTTGTTTATAGCGGCGCTACAACCGGCTTGACGTACTATATCAAGGTAGTAGCGGTAAACACCAAGGGCAACGCTGCCGACTTTGACACAGCTCCGCAAGCCAGCATCAAAATCCAAGGTAGTCAGTATATCCCTAATCCGCCGACACAGTTTGTACTGACGTGGGACGAGAAAGGCCCGTTATGGAAGTGGCAGTTTGAGCCTAACGAATACATAGATTTCTTTGAGCTGCGTTTAGACCAGAACCCCGGCGTTTGGAATGACAAGAGATTGGACAGCACACGAGAAACGTGGAGCAGAGCCAATCCCGGTGTCAGAAGTGGTACGGCGTATCTGTACATCCGTAATATCTTCGGTGAATATAGCGAACCCGCAGTGCATGAGTTCAGCAAAGCATTGCCGCAGAAGCCGACTGCCCCGCAGTTAACAAGCACGATTGACGGCGTTCGCATCAAAATGCAAGGCTTACCGCTGGGCGCAACAGGCTACAAGATTCATATTAAGACTAAGGATAGCAAAGAAACCGTTGAGGATGATTTCTATACCGTCAACAGCGAGTATATCTACTTCTTCTTCATCGGGCATATAACAGTCAAATACTGCTTTGTCGACCCGCTAGGTGACGGCGAATGGAGCGATACGAGCGAAGCGGATTGTAAAGCTGGCATTGATATAGGCCAAGTACCGACCATTGACTACACCAAATTTGACAAGTTTACGCAGGATGCTATCGACAAGGCTAACAATCAGCCTAGCATTAATGACGCACTCAAAAAGTTGATTACTGATAATACCACGGCTATCAACGAGGCTAACAAACTGATTGACGCTAATGCAAATGGTATACATCAGAACACTGACAGTATTTCAAGCGTTATGACCAAAGTAAATGGCTTGAATGAGAAAGTAGAGGGCATAGAGGGTACAGTAACCACACAGGGTACTGCTATTGTGCAGACTGCTGCTGATATTACGGCACTAGCCAAAAGAGTAACAGTCAACGAGGGTACAATCAGCACTAACACTTCTTCTATTCAGCAGAACGCCGATTCTATCACAAGCGTAGTTAAGCGTGTAGACGATGCAGAGGGTACTTTAAAAACCCACGGCACAGCTATTCAACAGAACGCCAACAGCATATCTACAATCGCTATGGATGTTCAGGGCAACGCTTCTGCTATCGAGCAGAACGCCAAGAGCATTACCGCTATTGTAGAGGACGTGAAAGGCAACAAAGCATCTATCCAAACCAACGCTGACAATATTACTAGCATCGTTACAAAGGTCGATAAGCAAGGCTCAACGATTGATAAGCAAGGCTCAGCAATCGTACAGAACGCTAACAGTATTACAAGCGTGGTTACGGAGCTGAACAAGAAACCTGCCGACTGCAACTATTCATCTATCAACCAACTGCAAGACGATATACTGCTTTGCGTCAAAAAAGACGGCGTTGTCAACGCTATCAACGTATCTACTGAGGGCGTTGTAATCGACGGCAAAAAGGTACATATCACAGGCGATACAGTGTTTGACAAAAATGTTATCGTAGGCGGTATGATAGCTGCCGAAAGTATCGCGCTGGAGCATTTAAAGGCTAACTCCGTATCGTCTGCCAAGATACAGGCTAATGCTATCACGTCAACTAAAATTGCCGCAGGAGCGGTGACGGCAGCTAAAATCGAAGCAGGAGCTATTACTGCCGAGAAGCTTGCCGCTGACAGCGTAACTTCTGATGCTATACAGGCAGGAAGCGTTATCGGTGACAAGATAGCGGCGAACACGATAACAGGCAAACACTTTGCAGCAGCCAACATCGACTTGACAGGAGCTTTGACGATTACAGGCGGTAACGTCAAACTGAGCCAAGAGGGATTGAGATTAAGCAGTAACGACGGCTCGTTTACCTTGTTTAACCAAGAGGGCATTAACTACGTTGATGCTCACGGCATTACATATGCACAGGTTAAAAAGATGATTATCGGCAAGGCTTATGATGGGCAGTACATTAGATTTGCTGCTCCGTGGCCTGCACCTCCGAGCGTTTTAATGTCGCCAATGACAATTAAAATCAACGATGAGAGTTATCCTACCGCTACATTTTACCTTGTATGTGAAGCAACAGATATTACTGAAAACGGCTTTAAAGTCAACAACTACTTGCGATTAGACGAAGGCTCATATGGTGTAAATAACGATGAACGTACAGATAATACTAGCATTTACAATGTGCTGAAAATGGAACAGTATTGGTATGGACACTATAGTTACTCTTATGATTTTAAAGTATCGAGCGACGTAATGGACGTAACATTCCCGGAAACTGCTAATTATATTGAGCTAAGTTTAATTTTAGATATAAAAAATCCGTTAGCGCATTATGAGCACGGAAATGAAGATAACGGAAGTTCCGGCGGATATGTAAATGGCAGTGTTAATATTGATTATCCGAATGCAAATCGTGGGCACACAAGCTATGACAACTCAAAAAGAACGATTACGGCACAACTTTATATCGGAGAAACCAAACTATCAGAAGCAACATTTACTGTCACGAGTTCCTTGCCAAGCGAAAAAAAGAATTTTGTGTTGTCTGGTAGATTTGAAACTGGACAGACGAGAGCTTTTATAAGAATTATATGGAATATGAAACTGAACACTGGCGAACATGGCTCGTGGGAAACTTTATATAACGGCAGAAATGATATAGCTAGAGCTTGCTGCGCTGCAAGCGTCACAAAAGCTTACCACAAGTATTCTGCTGCTACATCAAAAATAGCTAGAGGATATGCAATGTTCCTTGTAACCGACGGCAGTACCAACACCTACACGGCGGAAGTAACTGTACAAGTCCTGATTAACTATGACGGCAAGCCGTTGGCGGCAACGACAATAACAGTTGACGGCGTTGAGTATACTACCAACTTAAACGGAATAATCGAAATGAGCGGCAACGGCTCAAAAGAGCACACATTCGCTTACGGCACTGCTCCGACTACCAAAGCGGTAGTCAACTATACTGACGGCGTTGTAACTACGATTGAGATTCAACCCGCCAGCATTACTTGCTATCTGCGCATATTGTATGACGGTAAATCGGTGGCAAATGATACAGTTACAGTCAACGGCGAAGCAAAGGCAACTGATGCTGATGGCAAAATTGCAATCGATGGCATTGATAAACATACAGGCGATTACGTTGTAGCTTATGGCAATGATAGCACTAAAATAACTGTAACCTATGTTGCTAACGGCGTAACCAATGTAGCATTGTATAGCATCGTCGAGGGCAGCAAGGTGTTTACCACTGAAGACAACGGCACGGAAACATTTACTGTTCCTGCTGGCATCACTAAATTACTGCTCACAGCAACAGTGAATAATGCTGACTTTCCCCCGGGAGAAGAAGTACAGTACAGTTGCAGTGTAACCAATACTGCTAACAATACAGTATGGGGATATGGCGAGGCGTACAGGTTCATAGAAGATGACGGCGAAACCGAACACACCGATATGCGTAGCGTTGTAGAAGTAACTCCGCGCAAAGAGTACACGCTGAAATTCGTAGGTGCTACAATCAACGATACTGTTGACGGCATCAAATTTGAGTGGAGCAAAACAATAAACGCTATGACTGCAAACATTGTCGATAAATAAGCGAGGTGAAACAATGCAGATAGAATTTGAAATTGACGGTATGCGGCTGACAAGAACGTCAGACGCTTATGTGACAGAGGGTAGCAAGAACTTCGTGCAGTTGCTGTTCACGTTCTCCGACGATTGGGACGGCATCGACAAATATGCACTGTTTGCGAGGGACAACAAAACCTATGAAGTTGCTATCGTAGACGGCAAATGTATCGTTCCCTACGAATGTGCAAGAACATCGGGACAGTTTCAGCTTACAGTAGTAGGCAAGGAAACGGCAGGAGATGTTATTGCAACCACGAGCGACAAGGCGGTGCGGGTCAGTAGCAACGAGTTTGAAGAAAACCCAACAGGTTCAGAAACAAGACTGACTAATACATTTCTTGTCGATACGTTGGCAAGCGCAAAGGATTACGCCGACAAAGCGAAAGAGTACGCAGACAAGGCGGCAAGCGTAGGCATTGAGATTGACAAGGCTGTTGAGAGCGCACAGAACGCCGCTACAAGCGAGAAAGCCGCCAAAGGGTACGCTGATAAGGCTAAAGAATATAGCGAGAACGTCAACGTCTTTATTCCGTCCGTAGATGCTGACGGCGTAATGACATGGACGAATAAAGCTGGGCTGGATAATCCTGCTCCGGTAAGCGTAAAAGGCGAGCGTGGCGAGCAAGGCTTACAGGGCGCAACAGGTGCTAAGGGTGAGCGTGGCGAGCAAGGGCCGCAAGGCCCGAAGGGTGACAAAGGCGAACAGGGTAGCGGTGCAACAGGTAATTACCTGCCGTTAACGGGCGGCACAGTCACTGGCGGCATCACAGCGACTAATTTCCAGACAGGCACAGGGGCAACGAATTATTTCCAATGTCGCAAATTCCGTGGCGAGGGCGATGCTAATTCATATTACCATGCTATAGACTTTGGATATTCGGGTCATGATTCTGTAGATTTTTATGAATATGACCCCAGCTGGAACTTTTATAAATGCCTAACAGGCACAAAGTCTGGAGCAGTCCTAGTCGGCAACATCAACGGCAACGGCTGGAACGGCGGGGCGCGTCTGAGTGGTACGCCGACCGCACCTACTGCGGCTACCGGAACAAATACCACTCAGATAGCAACAACTGCGTTTGTACAGTCAGCCATCCCCACAAACGTATCTTCATTTACTAATGATGCGGGTTATATTAAAAGCGTAAATAATACCAAGCCCGATTCTAATGGCAACGTAACTATCACTGTTAGCGGAGGCGGTGGGGTAAGTACGTCGGAATCTAACACTTGGACGGGAAAACAAACCTTCCAAAAAATGAAATTTAACTTTGAAAGTTATAATGCACCTCGCATTAGCGGTGCTACTGATAATCCGTCCTCATCTGTGGCAGTATATAACGTACAAGGTAACTTCACGCTGGATATGTCGACGTTAGCAGGGCTGTTAAGCAATGGTGATGCTACCGTATTTACCGCTTACATTACTGCGAATGGCTCTTACACTCTGAGCATCACTAATGCAGGTACTTTAAAATATGCTGGAAGCGCAACTGATTTAGCAATAACTGCTAACGGATTACTGTTAAATATTATGTTAATCAAAAGTAGCAGCGGTGTCTTGTCAAGTGTTGCACAGGCAAGTACATTGTCGTGAGGTGATTAAATGGGACTTAATAGATTGATGCTAGTAAAGAAAACTGCTGTCAGCAGTGGGGATAATGTATTTATTATGACTATGGGACAGCAGAGCGGCCAATATGGCTACAGTCGCAACAATGGCAACTATGGTGAGGTTACAGGTGATGTTACACATGACGGTAGAGCAGTAACATTGGTAATGTTATCTTATTACGGCGGTTGGCTTGACGTTGCATTTAAGGAAGAAGGAGTCACGAGTGGCAGTCGCAATATCAGCCTTAATATCACACCTATGGAAACAGGTGTAACTGTTAATTTGACAATAGGCAAAATGTCATATCAAGGTGACTTAGTAGGATTTTATACCTATGTGCAACGTGTACCGTCAAATATATCAAGCATGTTTACCGCTGCTAATGTGGGGAAAAAATATAAAGTCGAAATTGTGTTTAACTAAGGAGGGCTGAGGATGAAAACAACTTATACATACAAAGAGCAGACCTACTCTAATTTATATGAGCTTTCCGAAGCGTTGGGCAAAGACGGCGTGTTTATCCCATTGTCAATCGGTGACGAGGCTTTAACAGAATTAGGTGTAACTGTTACGCACGAGGAAGAACCTATTGAAAACGTAAAACAGCGTAAAATCTTGATGTTAAAGCGTCAGCGTGATACGGCAGAGGTTGAGCCAATCGAATACAACGGACATAGCTTTGACTATGACGACAAAGCGAGAGACCGCATCAATGCAGCTATCATTGCCTTATCGTTACAAGGCGAGGGCGCAACGATTGATTGGACTACGGCAGATAATGCCGATACGCCAGTAACGGCTAACGACTTAAAGATGGTTATCGCCGCTGTTGCTGTGCGTAGTAATGCTTTGCACACGGCCTACCGTGCGGCGAAAGAAAAAGTAGAAGCGGCACAGAACAAGGCTGATATTGAGAAGATTACAATGTAGGTGAGATTATGCCGATAGAAAGACAGGAACAGCTGACTGCTTTCAGTTTCAGCGACTACTCAGGCGGCGTTAATGTAGCACAGCCGCCGGAACAAATAGCAGAGAATGAAGCAGAGCTGATACTTAACTATGAGTACGATTACAACAGGCTGAGGACGAGGGGCGGAACGTCTGCTCCGCTAGTCACGTTGGAAGGCGAGGACGTTATCGAAAGTTTCTTCTATGACGCGGCAACAGAAGCGTATATTCTTTTCTGCAAGGGAACAGAGAAGAAGAAAGGCAACGTCTACATAACATACTTGAATGACACACCAAAACTCTTAGGAGTGCTGACAGGTGCAGACAGACCAATATGTTGCAAGTACGATAACTGCGTATATATCGCAAGCGGCGATAAGCTCCAATATTACGATTATGAGGCACTTAAAACAATCGAGAGTAGTAAACTATGCGACAATGTATTTGAACGCTTTGGCAGGCTTGTAGTGACGCACAGGGGCGATGATAATTTATACTACTCTGCGACAGGTGACGCAAAAAGCGAGAACGCATGGAAAGAGGACAGCAACGTAGACTCATCGAGTAAATGGCTAGAGGTTGGCTACAAGGACGATGGGGACATTATCACTTGCAAGCCAATGGCTAACGACTTGTTAGTTTTCAAGACCAACGGCAGAATTTACAGTGTATCGAATGAATATCCTAGCTGGACAGTATCGCAAGTAGGCGAAAAGAGCTATGCGCAGGATATGCAGCGTTCTATTGAGATTGTCGGGAACAGTGTAGCGTTCATCACAGCAAACGGAATACGAAGCGTTGACACAGTACAGACCTACGGCAACTTCACGATGAACGAAATAGGCTATAAGTTTAACAAACTGCTGACAGAAGTAGTATACAAGCCTATGTGTTGGAACATCGTAAGCAAAAGACAGCTGGTGATTATTCCAGACGCAAGGAACAGGCAGAAGGTGTTTATCTATCAATACAACATGGATGCAGGTTTTGAACTTGAATTTCCGTTTGCTGTTGATGATGTTGCGGAAACTTCTAACGGAGTTATCCTGCTGAGCGGCAATTCCTTATATCGTTGGAGCTTTGACTTGGCAACAGACAACGGGAAGCCGATTGAAACGAAACTGATCACGCGCAAAGTCACAACGGAAGTTGCATTTTACACACGAAAATACAACATTACTATTGAGGGCGATGCAGGCGGGGTAGTCAATCTGACGGCAGGAAAACAGAGTTGGAAGCATCTGCTGAAGAAGTCGCACAGAATAAAATACTTGTACGACACTCTCAGTGAATTGCAGCTTACGCTCACTTCTAACAGTCAGCACACTATCACTACAATTATCTTGTATAGCGTGGTGAAGTGATATGACGTTTGAAGAATGGGTAAAAATATACGAAGATAAGACAGGGGACAAGCATTACTGCCCGCCGTTCTACACTACACTGTTCGATGAAGAAAAAGGATTCGCACAGTATTGGGTAGCGGCGGACCATTCAGTGATGTACGTATATGAATGTTGCGGGGACGGCAAGTACTGGTACGATATGGGAGTGCGCGTTTGCAGGGAATATAATATACCGCGCATGGTTACTATTTGTACAAGACACATCTTGCCTTATTTACGATTACTGAAGTTTAAAATACAATCAAAAATTGTCCAACCGGAACGGCACAACGGTTATAAGATTGAGGGGCTTAACCATTTAGGGAAGCCCTTTTATTGTTGGCCTGCATGGTGGGACGAGGATAAACAATGTAATGCTTATTACGTTGTTAGCGAGGTTAACAAATGAAAAAGTTTTATTTCGACCTGCAAATGTTCAAAGGTAAGGGTGGCAGCACAACTACTTATACAATGTCCCCGGAAGAACGCCAGCTTTTAGTTAAGCAAATGGGGTATCTTGACGAGATTTACCCTAACATGATTCAGCTTAACAAGCGCGCCGGTGATATTTTGTGGAACAGTTTTGCTGATACACAATATGATTTCAACACTGCCAATAAGAACGCGCAGCAGCAAATCAGCAATGCACAGCAAGGACTTGGCAACCTTGCCCAAGGACAGTTACCGCAGGCATATACCGATAATATGACACAAGCCGTACAGAGCGGCGTACAGAATAGCGTAGGCAACCTGCTTAATGATATGGGCAACAAGGGCGTTATCAACAGCAGTGTAACCAATCAAGGGATGAATGATATTAGTAAGAATGTAGCCAACACTATGGCTAATCAGTTTACCAACAATGTTCAGACCTTAGGCGGCTTGTACAATGACCAGATTTCTAATGCCGGACAGGGAATTACTACTGCGGCAGGCGCACAGGATGCAGCCATCAACATTCCTAAACAGATGTGGCAGTTGTCCTTGGGATTGGATTCTGCAAACTCCGGTACTCTTGGCAGTATCGCAGGCAAGTATGGCACAACTACGGTTAAGAACAATAGCGGCGGCTTAGGTTCGTTCCTTGGCGGCGCTGCTACTGGCTTAGCTGGCAATTCTGGTTTCTGGAATTATCTTGGCGGCGGCAAAAAATAAGGCGGTGAATATATATGGCAAGTAATTATATAGACCCCGCTTTTCAAATTGGCATGATGCTAGGCGACGCATACGGCAATATGTGGGCGGCTAATGCCAGAAAGCGGCAAGGCGCAAAAGCTGATGATATTATTGAGCAGATGCAGAACCAACGTGCAATTCAGCGTATCGCAGACGCTCGTAGAGCAGGCATAAGCGATGAGGATGCAGTGCAGGTTATAACCAACAAAATAGCACAGCAGGCAGGCACACAGGGCGCAACACAGGCAACAGGGATGGGACAAATTAACCAGCCTAGCATTGACTTTATGGGAATGGGTGCACAAATGGCAGAGCAGCAAGACCCGTACAAGCTTAGTGTTCCCTCTCCGCTTGACCAATTAAAGGGCGCAGGCGGCAAGGAATACTCAATCAACAAGGCTTTACAGGCAAATCAGAACGCATTAAATAAAGAAAAAGAAGCTCAAGCTTTACTTGCTAGCAACCCAACGGCACAGGCGGCGTATAATTGGAATCCAGATTATACCGAAGATAATGTGCGTAAGGCGTTGAGAAAAGCAGGACTTGCTAAAGATGTTATCGACGAGAAAGTCGGAGAAGTCAAAAGCGACATTGCAAAGAGAGCAGAAGAGGTTCTTCTCCCGTCTATCCAAAAGAAGATGTTCTATGGCTATGACACCGTGGAGAAAGGCGAGGACGGCAATTTATATCCCGTTCACCATGATCCGGACGCAGTTTCTTTTATGCAGGCTATGGCAGAACTTGAAACACTTAAACAGTATTCTCCCGATACTTATAAGACTTATGCAAGCCAGATTGTAGGCCCTCTGGCATTGCATGACGAGAAAGTTGCTGATAAGAGGTATGACAAGCAAGTTAAGGTTGCGCGTGAAAATGCTATACAGAATCGTGTATGGAACTTAGAGGATAAGGAGCAGAATTTTAAAGAGCGAGTATATTTCGCTGGCTTGAAGTCTAAAAATGGCAAATATAGCATTAGCACTGCCGATTACAAGGAAGCACAGAAACGTGCTGGCGAAATAGAAGCATATTATCAAGAACACAAGGAAGCAAATCCGAATTTCAAACTTCCTCCTTCTATGCAAGAAGAATGGGAAGAATCACGAGCCATGATAAAGCAATACCGGCGTGAACGCATGGGTAAAGCTGGCAGCGGGCAGTACACTAATAATCATTCCGATGCTTCTGATAGCGATAAACAAGGCGTTGATTGGAATGATTGGAACTCTATTAATGCAGGTATTAACCAGGTGCTTAAAGACGGATATACTGCTAAAGATGTTTTAAAGCTGGCAGCAGAACACCTTGGCACTGACCATCCGTGGCATAAGATGATTGCTTCCAGTTTTGACCACGAGGGAGCTAAACGGAGAAAAGAGGAAGAAGAAGCGGCAGCAAAAAAACGACTGAACGAAACGCTTTTCCCGGGGACGAATGACGTTAATACAGTTGACCAAACTATAGCAAAAATAGCCGAAGTTGGTTCTGACATTGCTAATGGTAGACCACTCTGGAATCTTGCACACAGGTAAATAAAAAAGAGGACAGTGTTAAAACTGTCCTCTTTTAATAAAATTTACCCATATATGAACCGTGCAACGTAGTAAACGATAGCGGGGAAAGCTATTCCAACGAAGATATACAAGAAAATTATAGTCACAAGCAATCTTATTACGTTGAAAATATATTTGGCGAACCGCTTCATAATTACCACTCCTTATCGTTGGGTATATTATAACATATTTTATTTAAAGGAGCATATCATGTCTGGAAAATTAAAAGACCTTTATGTGAAAAGAAATCAAAATCAATATCAACCGGCAGCCGATAACTGGGAAGCAAGAGCAGCAGAACTGAGCAATATGTCTGGAGGCGCAATGCAACAGGGTGAAACCGCCGGCAATGGCGCATTTGGATGGCTGAAAGATAGTTTTGACGCTGGCGTAGCTGGTGTGTTTGGTGGTACTGCAAGATTAGCTGGCGAGTTTATGCCGTTCGGCAATGACACGCTGAATAGCTGGGGAGATTATTTTGATGATGTTGCCAGACGTAACAGTCCGCAACCTGGACAAAACTTAGAAGGTATAGACTATGTTGCTAGCGCAGTAGGCAACGCACTTGGTTCTGGCGCCGCAAGCGCATTAGAAGCTGGCGCAGTCGCTGGACTAGGTAGTCTTTTAGGCGCAGGCGGTGTAGCAGGTACGGTGCTTGGTGGAGCGTCTAAAGTTATTCCAGGCGTAGGCAAGGCAGTACAGGCTGGTAAAACTTTATGGGGCAGCCCGGTGGGCAAATATTTAGTAGCCAATGTTGCCGGTTCACCGTTTGAAGCAGGTTCTGAAGCGGGTAATCTTATTTCTGATATGCGCAAGGAGAACCAGCAAGGCACAGCAAACTATACAGATGATGAAATTAGGGATGCAGCACTACGCAGTGGAGCACTGAACCTTGCTTGGCTTACTGGTATGAATATGCTTGAAGCTGGCACTTTGGGTAAAATTACAGGTGCGCTTGGCGGCAAGATGGCTAAAGATACCTACAAAGGAATTGCAGGACGTGCGCTCATGGGTGGTGCTGCCAGCGGCATCGGTGAAGGTACGGAGGAATACGGACAGAATCTTATCGGCGACTATTCTAAACGTGGTAGCACTGCTGATTTTAACTACGATGAAGCAATGGAAGCCGCAAAGATGGGCGCTATTGGCGGTGGCGTTCTTGGTGGTTTAGGTTCTGGCTTATCTGCTACATTCTCCAAAAACAATAGCGACGTAGCCGAAGAAATTGCAAGTGAAGACGGCGGCACTATTGAAGAAGCTCCAGAAGCAACTGTAAGCGGTAAAGAAGCGTTCATTAACGCTATCGCAGGACAGGAAAGCGGCGGCAATTATAACGCAGAGAACGGCGATACCGGCGCTTATGGCAAGTATCAGATTATGCCGAGCAACTGGCCTGCATGGGCAGAGGAAGCAGGAATAGGCGCAGACGCTCCCAGAACACCAGAGAATCAAGAGATTGTTGCACGCTTTAAACTTGGACAGTATTATGACAAGTATGGCGCACGTGGCGCAGCTATTGCATGGTATGGCGGTGAGGGCGCACTGAATTACAGTGACGAAGCATTGAACCGCAAACAGGGCGACAACGGCGAGTATCCCTCCATTAACGAGTATGCAGATGAAGTGCTTGGAAGAATGGGGAATGTGGCTGACAGTGTGAGAATTGACGATACGATTGACGATACAGAGGAGAATTACTTTGACAATTATACCGACGATACTATTCCAGACTCTCTAAACCCCGTTCGAGGCTTTGACGTGAGCCATTTAGATAAAGGAACTGCGCAAGACAGAAACAGTTTGCTTTATGGGGAAAGAGTTAAGAAAGCAAAACCGGCACCGGCTAGCGAAGAAGTCGCTTCTTTCAATCAAAGTTTAGATAACAGCAATGCGCAGAAAGCTCCCAATAGTTTATTTGTGAACTCTCCACGTAGTTGGGATGCAGCGGAACGCATTTATAAAGCAAGAGCAAAAGAGCAGGCAGAACGCAAAGCACGTGCGCAGGCTATTGTCAATATTGCTAACGCACAGCAACAGTCTTTCTTGAATGTGCTTAGAAATCGTGCGACACAGCAATGGGACAATGCAGAGCAGGAATATAAGGACAGAAAGCAGGATAAACTTCAATCTCTTGCAAATGTCATTAACGCACGCGCTGCACAGAAGTGGGATGCTAAAGAAGTAGATAACGCTCAAAAAGCAAGAGTAGAGCAAGAGAAGCAAGCTCAACTGCAAAACATAGCTAGACTTCTTGATGCTAGAGCAGCTCAACAGTGGGACAATGCAGAGCGTGATGCTAATTTAAAACAAAATCAAGCACAGGCTTTAGCTAACTTATTGAACGCTAAAGCAGCAGGACAGTATGACGTAGCACAGCAGGTTTATGCTAATAGAGCAAAAGAACAGGCTGAAAAGCAAAGACAGCAGCAGGCTATTGCAAACATCATCAACGCTAGAGCAGCGCAGAAGTTTGATGAAGCTGAAACTGCCGATAAGTTTAAATTTGTTCCGCAACGTCAGAGTATGTATGACGGAGCTATGCGCCGCAACCTTGCCGCACAGGATAAAGTCAAACCGGAAGAACAGCCGAGCGTAGAACCTACCGAGAGAAATGGTGCAGCGTTAGACAAGCGAAATATGCTTGACGTTACCTTGCCGAAGGTTAGAGAACAGCACAAATGGGATAAAGAGCATAAAGAGTATCATGCTGAACGCTACGGCGAATCCGCTTTGCCGCAAACTCAACTTTTAAGCACTGATAGAGCCGCACGCCGCAATATGCCTAAGCCTGGTATTGAAGCTAGAAACTTTATCAATGACAGGGCAGAGAAAAAAAGCGCACGTGAACGGATGCAGGATGCTATTGCTTTTGTATGGAAAGATGACCCGAAGCATCCGATGAAGTCTTGCAGAAGACAGCTTAATATGTTCCGTGATATGCGTAAGGAGTATTTGCAGCCTATATACGATGTTATGGCAGAGGGCGCAGGCAACGGCGTTTCACGTATTCCTATTATCGAGTTTGACAATCAGCATCGTGGCAGATTTTATCGTCAGAGCAATAACTCTCCGTGGTATGCTAAGTATTTCAAGGAGCATAAGAAAAAGCCTACACAGAAGGCTATGTATGACATTGCAGAGGAAGTTGCTTTTGGTGAAAACGCTGATGTAGGTTATTATGCCGGAGTACAGGGCAAAGAGCTTGAAGCAATCGTCGAAGAAAACCACGCACAGCTCGACCCGATTAACGATTATATCCAAACATACGAAAGTTTAGAGCTTAGACTAAAGGAGAATCCTAACTATGGCAAAGAGCAAGCAGAACGCATTAACAAAGCTGAGGAAGCACGCAGAGCAGAAAAACGCAACGCTGGGGAAACTGCAAGTGCCGAAAGTATCCAGACTGAAGCGAAACAGCCTGCCGAATCTAATCAAGATGAAGTAAAAGAAACTGTTGAACAGCCAACAAAGAAGAGCTTTTTCTCAAAAAGAAATGAGCAGGCAGAAAAAGAGCAACGTGCTCAAAGCAAGGCTGAAACTGAGCAAGGCGAAAAGCTCAATCTCCCTAAAGGTACTACCGTTGATGTATCAATCGTAGGCGATAACTCTAACATCATTCAAGTTAAGTTTAACGGCGCACAGGGCAAAGGCACTGGCGGCATTATGGGCAGAGCAGGCTATGTATGGAAAAGCGATAAGCAATTATGGCAGGCACGCAAGACCGAAAAGGCAATGGACGTTGCAGAGCAGTTAGGCTATACCGAGGAAGCAAAACCGCAAGAGCGTGATTATGAGCTTGAACACGAGGAGCTGTGGGATACCTTTGCTACCAAACTGGGCATTGATAATATTCTGAGCGTTGACAAAGCTAATGAGGAATTAAAAGGCGTAGAAGGATTACATGACGGAGCTATTGTGTATTATGACAACAACAATAGGATTTATCATATTATTTCTAAAGAATCCGACCCAGAAATGCTGAAACTCGGTTACAATTATGATGTTATAACATTCGACGTTCATCACATGCCAATCAGCGCAGGAGCAGTAAAAACTGCTGATGAAGTTATTAAACGTGTTACAGGCAGAAGCGAACAAAAAGCAGAACCTAAAGCAAAGGCTAGCGCAGATACTTTCAGCAAGAACCCGGATGCACTGGTTAAAGGCGATAAGATTTCCTCTATGCCTTTAAGCGCAATGAAATTTATTAAAGATATGTTCGATAAGGGCGAAGCTAGGCAGAATGCGAAAGATGCTATTAGAATCGCACTGTTCAAATCTAAAGACTTAGAAGCAAGCGCACGTAATAACACGTATGATAACTTCAAAATTGCTTATTTCGATGCAGCGGAGAATTATCTTGCGGACAACGTAGACAACAATCCTGCTTATGCTAAATTGCTGGAAAGCGGAAGCTTTGCTAAAGAGAACATGGAACGCGCCGCAAAAGAAACTTATAATTTATTCCGTGTAGGCATGGAGAAGCAAGCAGAGTCTAAACCTGTTGAAAAGCAGGAAACTAAAGAGCCTGCTACACGTTTTGACGGTGAGCGCGCAAGAAAATCCCTTGACGCTTTAATTGGACGCAAGAAAAAGAGTGAGCCGCAGAAGAACGATGTTGTCCCGAAATCTAAGTTTATGAACGTATTCAACGAGGATGAGTTAGACGCAGAGATTGAAAAAGCTAAAAAGGAAATGAGCAAATTATCTGCTAACCCTATGTTTAACCCTGCGTTGATGAAGTCTTTATTTAAGATTGGCGGCATCTACTTGCAAAAAGGCGTGAATAAGTTTGCTGCATGGGCGGATAACATGGTTGATGTTATGGGTGAAAAGGTACGTCCGTTCCTGCCTGCGGTATGGGATTCTCTTAAAAAGTACCCGGATAACCAAAAATTTAACGATGATGTTATGACTGCGGTAATGGAATACGTCGGAGAAGGCGTGGACAATGGCAAGAGCTTATCTGCCATTAAACGCGAATTTGCTGATGATTACGGCGACGAATACCTTGGCTATGTTGATGCTGCCTTTGAGGGAGTAAAGAAATATCCTACTTCCGATAATGTTGCAGATGTGGTAGAATCTAAGCAGGATAATACCGAAGGAGGTAAGGAAAATGGACAACGCAATGGAATTAGCGGAGAAGTGGGTAACAGCGGACTTGGAAGCGGAGAAGCGGAAGGAAGTGCCGCAGGAAACCGAGGAGGACAGAAAGTACAGACTGGATTGTCTGGACAGACTGAAACAAGACCGCGAGAAAATGGGAACGTTGGAGCCGGAAGACCTGGCAGACATTCTGGAGCAATGGGAGTACCTGCGTCCGAATATGGTAGCACGTCTGGAGAAAGAGGGAAGACTGCTGATAATGGCGGAACTTCTTTACAACAGAGCGTGCAAGAATCAGACGGAAGTGGCGAAACAGAAGAATCTGGACCCGCAGGAGAGGATGCAGAGAATGGCGGACGCGGAGAGCTGTCTTCTTCTGTACCCAGAAGAAGAATAAATAAAGGCAGTTACTCTATTTTAGAAAATGGCAACTACCATGCAAATAACGAAGACGCACTATTAGGCAATGGAAAACATGAGCCGACAGTGCGTTTTTCTATTAACCTTAAAGCTATTGAAGCATTAAGACGTTGGCAGGAAGACGGTATTGAACCTACACCAGAAGAAAAAAATGCTATGGCGCATTATTCTGGTTGGGGCGGCATGAAGAAACTTCTGTTTGAAGGCACGTGGGAGAACCCCGAATATGCAAGCGGCGAGTGGAAAGAAGCTAATGACAAATTACGTAAAGCATTAGGGAAAGAAGCGTGGGAAACTGCGTGGCTGAACGTAAGCAATCAATACTATACTCCTCCTAGCGCAATTGCTAAAATGTGGAATTTAGCTACACGCTTAGGCTTTAAAGGTGGCAAAGTGCTTGAGCCGTCAATGGGCGTTGGCAACTTCTATGCTTTAATGCCTGCAAAACTGCAAAAAGAAGCAGTGCTGACAGGTGTAGAGATTGACCCTATTGCTGGCGAGATGGCGAAAGTGTTGTACCCGGACGCGCATATTTTTGTACAAGGATACGAGAAGCACGCAGCACCCGAAAACTTTTATGACCTTATTATCGGTAACGTTCCGTTTGGTGAGAACACTCTTAAAGACAGCAAGTACAGCGGCGAGTTTGCCGACCCGTTGCAAATTCACGACTTCTTCCTTGTGAAGAATATCGGACAATTACAGCCCGGCGGTATTCTTATGGCTATCACAACCCATAATTCGTTGGATAAAATCAACACTACAGTACGCTCACACATTGCCAGAAAAGCTGAATTAGTCGGCGCAATCAGACTTCCTAATACTACTTTTAACGGAACCGGCACAGATGTAATGACAGATTTGTTGGTATTCAAGAAGCGCGACAAAGAAATCGGCATCGAAGAAGCTATCAAACTGCCGTGGGTAAAAACTGCTGAACGCAAGGTAAGATATGCCGGGGAAGAAAAAGTTATCAATTTCAATAAGTATTTTGAAGAAAACCCCCAAATGGTAGCAGGCCAGATGAATGTCAAGAGCGGTAGGTTCGGTCCGGAACTAGGAACAGTTGCTGCAAATCCTAGCGAAGCGATAGATAAAGCGATTGAAAACTTCCCTAAAAACATCATGAAGAAAACCAAAAGCAAGGCTGAAAACGAGTATGTATCAGCAAGCCAGAATGTTAAAGACAGAGGCTTGTATTACAATTCTAAAGGCAGCCTTGTTTATCGTGACGGCATTCAAGAGAAGAAAGTGACGCTGGAAGATTATCGCTATGCGAAGAACGAGAGTAAAAACCTGCTTGAGCGCAGAAGAGAAATTGTAAACTCTTTAATGGGTGTATATGATAAGTACAGCAAACTTATTGAAGCAGAAAATAGCAAAGCACCTAACTTAGAGCAGATTAGGCAGGAAGCTTTAGAAGCTTATGAAAATCATGTTAATACTTATGGGTATTACGTGAAATACTCTAAGCGCAAAGACGGCAGTACGAAAACAGTGTTTGCTAAAGAGCTGAGGTTCTTTAGTGACCTGGGTGACGCAGAAAAATTCATTGACTTGTCTGCATTGGATTATAACAATAAACCTGCTCCCATCCTGCTTAAAAAGGTAACTACCGACTATCAAATGGGCGCACCGACTGTTGCAAATGCGTACTTGAAGCAGCTTTTTAACGGCAATAATAATCTTGATATTGCACAACTTGCAAAGGACGCTAACACAACAGAGAGTGAAGCAATCAAAGAACTGATTGACAAAAACGCAGCATACAAAACTCCTAGCGGAGAATATCAGCCCACGAACATTTATCTGGCTGGCAATGTAGTTGAGAAGTTAAAAGAAGCTCAGGCCGCTTATGATTTAGGTGACAAGAGCATGAAACGCAACATTGACGCATTGACGGCAGTACGTCCTAAGCTTGTATCTTACGTTTCTATTACTGCGAAAATAGGCGTGCCGTGGGTAGAAACAAAAGATTATGAAGATTTCATAGCTAGCCTTTTAAATGCGCAGAGTGGAGCTGATATTGGCGTACGCGTAGAAAACAAGGCTGGCGCATGGAAGGTTCAAATCGACAGTAAAGCGGCGCTTGAATCTCCTTACGCTACTGAAAAATATGGTATGCGAGCACCATTTGTAGACTTTACAGACTTCCTTGAAGCCGCTATGAACAAAAAAGAAGTGTCTATCAAAAAGCCTATCACTGAAAACGGCAGAGTAAGAGGTTACGAGGAAGACGTAGAGGGAACTAAAAAAGCGGCGCAAAAGGTAGAACAGATACAAAACGCCTTTGCTAATTGGCTGTGGAATCAAGACGCAGACCGAAAAGTAAGAATGGAGCTTGCGTACAATGACACGATGAACGCAATAGTACCTCCGGTGTTCGATGCACGCTTAATGCAGTTTGATGGACTAGTAAAAGAGCTGAACGGCAAGCCTTTTGACCCGAGAATTCATCAACGCAACTTTGTATTAAGAGCATTGCTGAACGGCAGAGGTGGCGCTTACCATGAAGCAGGCACGGGCAAAACCTTAATTATGTCCATGCTTTGCATGGAGCTTAGACGTAGCGGAAAGGCACATAAACCGTTGATTTTGGCACATAACGCTAACGCGGCGCAAGTTGCTAAAGATATAAAAACCTTCTACCCTACATCAAAAGTATTATATATTCCTAAGTTTGGCGGCGGAAAGAATGCTAATTTGACAAAACGCCTTATAGGTCAAATTAAGAGCGGCGATTGGGACGCTGTTGTAATTCCGCACCAAGCCATTGACAAGATAGCTTTCAGTGAAGAAACTTTAAAAGCTATCAAGAATGACGAACTGGAAGCTATTAAGGAAAATATTCGCACAATCGCAGATGAAGAAGCAGAGAAAAGCGGAAAGAGCAGAGATGTAGAAGAACTTGAAGAAAAGGACTTCGAGCTTACCGACGAGGATAAGGCAGCAATCAAAGACAAAGGAAAAGGCAAGAAAAGCGGTGGTAAATTCTTAGGGGACAGAACAAGACGTGCTATGTTGCAATACAAAGCATTCCTGCTTACGTTGCAACAGCAAGCTGAAAACTATGATAAGCCGGACTATATCCCATTTGAAACAATGGGAATAGATGCAATCTTAGTAGACGAATGCCACGTATTTAAGAAAGCACCTAAAATCACGAAACGCCAGGTAAAAGGCGTAGACACACAAACGTCTAAAGCTGGTATTAAAATGTCCTGCTTGACTGACTATATCAATATGAAGAATAACAATAAAGGCGTATTCTTGTTTTCGGGCACAATGATAACCAACACCATACCGGAAATTCATACAATGATGCGCTTTGTTATGCCTGACACATTGAAAAAAGCGAACATTTATAATCTTGACGATTTCTTGAATACCTTTACAGGTACTACTAATGATATTGAGCCTACTTCCGATGGTTCGTGGGAGCCGGTAGAACGTCTTACACAGTTTTATAACATTACTGAACTGAAACGAATTGCCGGACAAGACTTTGACATTGTTACAACTAAAGGCTTGCCGGGATTTGAACTGCGTGCATTGCCTAATGGTAAAACTCTTGAAAGCAAGAATTTAACTGAGTCTGAAAAGGACGAACTTTTGAATGGCAGAAGCGAAGACCCGAAAGGCCTGCCAAACTTCAAAATTCAAAACATTGTAATTCCTAAAACCAAGAGGACTAAAGCAATCTCACAAGCTATACAAAAAGCTGCGCAAAAATGGAAAAAGGCTAAAAAGCTTGATAAAGCCATGTTGCAAAAAGAAGGCTACGGCTTGAAACTGCAAACGCTTCCGAGTGCAATAGGCATGAGCTTACGCAATCTTGATGCATCTTTGAGAGATACGCCGCATTCAAAAGTTAATATGTGCGTGCGTAATGTAATGGAAATATACGATTCGCATCCAAAAGCCTGCCAAGTAATTTTTACTGAAAAAGGGTACAATGGCACGGTTAACAGAACGCACAATACAGTTGATTTGGTAAAAACCCCAAAAGGCCCGAGAGCTAAAATTGTCAACTCAAAGAAGTTTGAGCTTGAAGGATACAACCTTGTAGATGACCTTAAAACAAAACTTATCGAACAAGGCGTTCCCGAAAACGAAATAGCAGTTGTTGACGGCAGCACAAGTGACGATAAACGTGCAGATATTGCAGAGCGCGTAAGTGCCGCTGAAATCCGCATAGTAATCGGCAGCAGCCAGACTTTAGGCGTTGGCGTAAATATGCAAAGGAATTTACGTGCAGCACATCATTTAGATGCTGTTTGGATGCCGGGCGATTTAGACCAGATGAATAAGCGTTCTAAACGTCAAGGAAATTGCTGGAATACTGTTTATAGTTATCGCTATATCGCTCCGGGATATGATGGCAAGATGTGGTCTGCTTTATCACAAAAGCAAGCGTTTATTTCTGCTTTTACTGATACTAAAAATAATATCAGAATCATTGATAGCGATGCTTTATCTACTGGTGACGGCGAAGGAAATGCAAGCGTAAATGATATTGTGGAAACCTTGACAAATGCAATCGACGATGTTCGTGTATTACAGAAAGCTAAAATCAAAAACAAACTTGATGCATACGCAGATAACGAAGTTGTATTTAGAAAGAGTAAGGCAGAAGCTGCTGACGAGGTAAAACGTCTGCAAGAGAAAGAAATTCCCGCACTTGAAAAACAAATCCAAGCGTACAAGGACGACTACAAGACTTATAAAGACAATAAGCCGGAGAAGTTTACTTGTAAAATAAAAACTGCTAAAGGTTGGATTGAGTTTACCGACAGGGCAAAAGCCGAAAGTGTTCTTAGAACTATCCTTAAAACATCTAAGAATGATAAATACTGCGAATACAACGGCTTCCGTGTAACCATGGAATCACAGGAGCTGTTGGGCAATGGATATTATCTTATAGCACATGGTGCGAACGGCAACGAGTATTCAACTGCAAGCGGAACTTTTGCCGGACTTTCCCAACTGTTGGCTAATATACCGAAGCGAATTTCTAAAGCCGAAGAGTCACTCAAAAAGGATAAAGAAACTGTAAAGATTAAGCAAAATGAGCTTAACGAGGAATCTCCATACGCTGATATTGTTGATACTTTGCAGAAAAAACTGAACGCAATAGAGAAGGATTTGCAGGATAATCCCGTTCCAGCTCCCGAGTGGTTCAGGCTAAAAGTCCCGATTGATACTTTTGTTGAGTATAACGGCAAAAACTACCTTGTTACCGGCTATTCAGTTAAATACAACGATCAGCCGTACAGCGTTATAGGTACATATGTTGACGAAGACGGTAAAGAAGTTGAAGCTAAAATCCCGGCTAATAAAGCAATGGTTGACGGTTTCCCGGTATTGACCGATGAAGAAATGGATATTGACCCCAAGAAAGAAATCCTTGACGAAACCGACGATACTCCAGAACTTCAATCAGAAATCGATAAAGCCGTAGAAGCGGTAGACAGAGTTTTTTCAGATGACCCATATTACCGGAATCCGAGAAAAGCTACGCTGACGATTGACGGAGAAACCATTGATATTACGAAAGACTATCAAGAAGGCAGCGCACGAGAACAAATTGAGAAACTGTTCCCAATCGGCAAAACATTCTACTACAATGGGCAAGAAATTACTGTAGAAAAAATTGCTGCTAACGGCAAGGAATACCAAATTGTTACACACGAAAACGGACATGAATCATGGATTAGCCCATGGAATTTAAGTGACTCCAAAAACGGAGAACCCGTTATTTCGCTTGAGAAAGCGCAGGAACTTTTCTATGGAAACACTCAATACTCCGTATCTTCTGAAGCAGTACAACGTGCAAAAGAAGAAGTAGAAGCGGAAATCAGAGCGGCGTTCCCCAACGGCAAAGTAGAATATGTCAACGGCGTACCGACTATCACAATGCCTAACGGTTCTAAATTCCAATACAGTATTCGTGAAAACATCGTTGTAAATGCTAAAGAGCAGAGAAAAGCCGACGCAGCGCACGGCACTAGCGGCGCTAGGGTACAAGGTTTTTGGAAGAAGTTTACAGGTAATGGCGTTCAAAGAATGTTGGCAGTATCTAAAAACAGCGAACGTGGCACGGCTTTTCACGAAGCTATGCACGCCGCTATTGACCTTGTACTGACCGAAAAAGAAAAGAACGCACTGTACAACTACTACGAAAAGAAAGCTAAAGAGCAAAATCGTGATGTTGACGAAGTAATTGCAGACGCTTATCGTGACTGGGTACTTGCTAGACAGCGTAAGAGCGGTACTATGTTTGGCAAACTTTGGCGTAAAGTCAAAGACTTCTGTACCAGAATCAAGGCAATCTTTGACAAGGGCGCAGAAGTAGAGCGTATCATGCAGGACGTTGAAAGCGGCAGAGTGTACGAACGTAGCACTAACAATCATAGTGTGACGAAGCGAATTTCCTTTAGCAAAGCAGAAATTCAAGGCCAAAAGGGAAGCGGAACTACACAAGTAGCGACTACACGCACTATGTATGTGAAGGCGTTGAAGTGGTTACGCAATCAATCCCCGGAAGCTAAAACAGTGCTTGACTACGGCGCAGGCTTAGGCTTAGGCACTGACGATATGCGTTCCAACAATCCCGACTTGAACATAGACTGCTACGAGCCTAATCCGGAGAGATGGGCAGGAAAGCAACCGCCGACTTACACAAACAACACTCAAATCAACAAGGACTATGACTTAATCCTTAACACTAACGTGCTGAACGTTGTTGAGAAGCCTATTCGCGACTTGATTGTTAAAGACATTGCAGATCACCTTACTATGGGCGGCAAAGCGTTGATAACAACAAGAGGTTGGAGCAACGATGTAAACGCAGCGAAAAACTTCAAGCCTGCCGACGAGCATCATGCAATATGGATAAACAAAGGCAAGAACGGCTATGTATTCCAAAAAGGCTTTGACGGCGACGAACTGAAGAATTATATTGAAGAACTGTTAGGCGACGAGTTTGTAGTTGAAAAGACTAGGCCGACATTCGGTAAGTCTAGCGTTACAATCACAAGAGTTAAGGCGCAACCTAATAAAAGCGCAAAGCAACTTGGATTATTCGATACTGACTCTTACCAAGAAATGCCAGACTCCTACAAAACTTTGAAAGGTTCTGTTGTTAAACGTTCCAAGTATGGAGTAGGCAAACAAATGGGAAGCCAGGTTTACTTACACAAAGACTATGTTAGCGACGTGGTCCCGAAAAAAGTATGGGAGAACGCATTAAAAGTTTTGAGTGATGCAGACAGCGACTTTGAATACAACTGCGTTATGTATGACACCAAGACCGGGAATGTTAGGTTCGATGAAGCTCTGATATTGTCAATATTGGTTTACACTTTTTTCACAAGGATGTTCGACTTATGCTGCCTCTTGTAGTGAAGCATAGTATTGTTGCCGCTTAACCATCGGAGGTAGTCCACCATTAGCAGAGCAGATTCTCCGATTATTCCAATAACTGATGAAATATCTCCAAACAAGAGTTTTTAACTGTTCTACAGTCATCGAGGTAGCGTCGTAGCGTCCATAAAGTAATTCTTCTTTGAATCGTGCCCACATACTTTCACATCTGGCATTGTC